>Ga0114923_10001154_pt1 | contig 18713 bp, 7 predicted proteins | sample SumtaG_FD_89578 | JGI IMG/M metagenome (GOLD analysis project Ga0114923, IMG submission 89578) | Deep subsurface microbial communities from Indian Ocean to uncover new lineages of life (NeLLi) - Sumatra_00157 metaG | ecosystem: Environmental > Aquatic > Marine > Oceanic > Sediment | place: near...
AGCTAATCATTACGATCATGGGAAAGGTTTGGTGATTTATGATTCTACACCAGCCCAGAATATGGAAGATTGCCGTAAATTGGTGAGTAAACAAGATGCTGCTGAGAAGTTATTTGCGATAAATAATCTTCCTTCTGAATATCATCCGAGTTTATTTGATAAAGGGCCTTATGCTACGGATAACACATGGATGCAGTTTGTTAAGTGGAAGATGACTTGTGAAAAGGATCATGCTATTGAATATGTTGAGCCTGTAGAAACTCACATGTATGTGACGCCTACTGGGGGAAGGGATGTTTTTTATAATAAAGGTGGCTTAAGAATGGCTAATTCTGGAGGGCATTTTAATTTTAGGGATACTGGAATGTTGGCTACTAAAGCCTACAATTTAATGAAGAGGGCAGAGGATTTTATGACAAGTGAAGAGGGTTATGGATTTGCTGCTGAGCATTCTGAGTTATTGAGCAAGGCTCCGGATATTGATTATATTGTTATAGGTAAGATACGTGGTTCTCCTGGTGCTGTTTATGGCGTAGCTCGGTTATCAAAAGATAGTGCTTTGTTGTTTGGCAATATAGATTCTTATAGGATGATAGATGAATGGGCAATGCGTGAAGGAATAGAGACAGATGCTTTGATAAGGAGAGCTATGGCAGAAGAGATGTCACATTTAGTTAGGAGAGGGAAAGCCGGTGTTCCAGAGGAAGAAGCGGTTAGAGTATGGCTTATTGATATGTATGGTAAATTAGCAGATAAGACCTTGGATGCTAGGGCTAAAGAAGAATATACGAAGATGGTAAGTCATTTGAAGAAGGATCTTGCTACAGTAAGGCAACGCTATTCTAAGTCAAATAGAAATGTTGAGAGTTTTGTGGAGATGTATATGTCTGATGCTTCAAAGCTCGAGATGGTCTTAGAGGCAGAGGCAAGGTTAGAGTATGGATTAACTGATAAAGAAGAGATAGCAGAGTATGTTTCAGAAAAATTAGAACAAATAGCAGAGGCTGCTGAAAATGGTGAATATTCAGATGCAGAGAAGGTTGAGAGTGAAGGGGGAGAACCTGGTGGAGATGGCTTAGAAGCTGAAGTTTGTTCAGAAGCTGAAGGAGATAGCGGAGAAGGAGAATAATTACTAATTCTTTTCGATTAGATCATTAATAGAAACCATTAAAAATAATCTTGTGAAAATAAAGGTTGAAATAAATAATATTAAGACGATAAATAAGATAATCATATTAGCCTCAATCACTAAATAAAGCAAATAAGAAAATAACAGGATAACAAATAAATTAACCAAATAAACCAAAATAACATAAGGAAATTTAAAAATTCCAATTTTAAAGGTTAGTTTCAATATATCTTTTAATTTTCTTTTATCAATTAAACTAAAACTAACAAATAAGAAATAGAGCAAAATAATAAATAAAAATAATATTCCGATTAGGGGCAGTAAGCTACTTTGTAGTTTAGCTAAAGATGATCTTAATGTGTTGAAAATAAGAAGGTAAAATAAAGCTGAAAATATTAGAGTTAGAATTCCGAAGTTTGTGAAATGATTTAAAGATTGTTTCAGATTTTTTTTATTAAGTAGATTATCGCTTAGCGTCCATATCAACCCCCCTATAAGTATTATAGCTAGAACAGAGAATAAAACCATGAACTTAAGGTAAAACATCATCTTATTGTAATTTTCATAAATAGTTAATGGATCTTCTCCTAAGTAGCCAAACATGCCAGAATCTTCAGTAATGTTTATTTTATCATAATAATTAACAGCATTTTTTGCATGTTGCATTGCTGGTATGATTGTGTTATAGAAGATAAGGCTTAGAGTTATGAAGAAAATCAGTTGGAGGAATAAAACTAGGAGTATCTTGGGTTTGTTCTTTCTAATAATTGACAGTGTTTTTTTGAGAGAAGTGGGGATCATTGTTATGAGACATTAACAATTCTTGTTTTGCTTTCACCATCAGCGCTTACTTCTACTGTTGCTTGGCCATCGAAATTAGGAGTCCATTGTATTGTCCATTTTCCAGGCGAGGTTTGGGTTAGATCTATTGTTTCTGTTTTCACTTTAATTTGGGCTGAAGTTGCTCCTTCTATGATTACTTCTATATTGGCTGGTGAGTTTTTCTGTAGTTGAACTACATCATCTATTAAATTCCCATCTATTGTAAAATCTCCAATTTTAACTTGTAATGTTGTTTGTGGACTTGTAATTTGCGTCACTTCTTCTACACATTGACTCTTTTCACAATATTTAGCATTTTGTTCTTTGCCTGCAAAGTCATTTTTTGAAGCTTCGCTATAACCACAATCATACTTCATTTCATCTATTTGGGTGTCACATACACAAGGTTTTTCTTCTTCAGTAGAGAGTCCTGCACATATTGGGTATTTTCTGCATGTATCTTCAACACAATATATTTTATCTCCTTCAGGGCAATTTTTCTTGTCGCTTGTGCCACAGACACATTCATCAGTTATTGGTCCATGAGAATACTTGCCAAGGCATTGGTCTTCACCATCTTGATTTGGATTTAAGAAAATTGGGATATCTGCGCTTTGTGGTATGCCATCGACAACTACAATTTGAGAGTTGTCATACTCAAAACCTTTTACATTTTCACAATTATCGTCTTCTTTAGGGGTTCTTATGTCTATATAGAGTTTCCATTTTATTAGGCCAGCTTGTGGGGTTGTTCCTGCTTGTGTTAATTGACCACCGGTTACAGTAATAGGTCTGACTGATTCTAGCTGCTTTTTATTTACCTGGTAGCCTGTGTTAAAGTTCTGGACTCCCTCTTCAGCAGCACTATCTAATCTGTAAACTTTTGTTTGGGCTAATGTTGCTGGTTCTTTGAATGGCTGTCCATCTTCATTATAAAGTCTTACTATTAAGCATTGTCGTTTTTTATCTTTACTGTATTTAACTTTTCCTTGTATATATTTGTTATTGTAAAATGTTGCTCCCTTCTGTCTATCACCTGTAAGCAGGTTTTCTTCATATATACCGTCATTATTTAGATCAACGCCATCTATTGTTGCACTTCCTTGTTCATAGAAGAAACTAGCTCCTTGTTTGCATGTAAATTGACCGGTTGTTACATCAAGGAAACAACCTTCTATCTCTCTTGCAGTGTAATCTCTGATTGGGGAGTAGAATATTCCATCTTCATGACCGTTAGGAAAGCATTTTGAGATATCTCCTTGGTTTTTTCTGTAATTTCTATCAACGTTTAGTTTAAACATCATATGGTCATATCTATATGGAGCGGTTTGGATTCTTTGGAAACCCCCAATTTGAGTTGAGTCAACTTCTATGAGTTCGTTTTGTCTGATCTTCCCTCTGCTTGAGTAATAGAATCTTGGAGGGGGTGCTTTTTCTGGCGATAAGTCAAGGCAGTCACAGTTTATTCCATATGGGTCTTGTTGTTTTACACAGTCAATGTCTCCGTTGCTGTACATATCATTTCTTGTAACACAGGTTAGATATACTTCGTAATTATCTAGGTCGCAGCCAGGGTTAACTAGCCAAGAGCCCCTGTATTCATATTTTGCCTGAGCGTTTGTAGGGTCAAATGTTAGATATTCTCTGCTGAGTAATCTTGGATGTACTAGAGTAGCGAATGGTGTATGGTAGGCAATATCTACAAGGGCGTCTGCATCAATTTCCCAATCATAACCGAATGCTGCTAGGCATATTTTTCTGAATACTTGCTCTTCTCCAACTCCTATTAAATTATTTAGTTGAGCATTTCCATATTCTGATGCTAACATCATCTGGGAATTAGCTACACTATCAAATATACCTTTTGTTCCTATGCCGACGGCTTTTAAAATCTCGTTTTCGCTTTCACTGATGTCGATGCCTCGACCGAATGGTAAACACCCATTTCTTATCCAGGTTATTATTTTCCATACAAAAGCACAGAGATACTGAGTGAATATTTCTTTGCATATACCTGTATCTGCTTCCCCTGTTGTTCTTATGCTTAACAAGCAATTTTCCATAGCAAGCATTATATTTTTTATCAGAACTAACCTGTTTAAAACCTGGCTGATTGCCACACACTGGAATGCAGCTAGATGCTGTTTTGCAGAATCTACTATAAGGAGGTTGCCTTCCTCACTGCCACTTTTGAACCCATCATATATCCATACATTTTGGCCAAAGCATGCTGTCCAGTCCCTCCCTTCAATGTACCTGTTAGGGTCATATCCTATGGCTCCTGATGGTGCTTTATAGTGCATTATGTAGTATCTATAGCTCCACTTCATATTGCTTAGGCTTTCTGGGTTTGTCTTAGAGCCCTGTCCTTTTGCTTCTCCATCTTTGGTTTCTACATCAGTTGGCTCATAATAATCAATAGGTGAGACTGAGCCTTCTGAATTTATACAGCAGCACTCCATTCTTAGGTCAGGGTCTCCGCTTACAACTTGTGGGTTGTTTAAACTTCCTGTGTAGACCATGCCACGTGTTTCTTCAGCTCCGTAGAAACAGTCGCTTGTATAGCCCACTGGATCAGCGCTATTGACCTCTGTAACTTTATCTCCCTTTGTTTCTTTATATTTCCTATCTTGTAAACTTAGACATTCATTTGTAGTTACGCACATAGTGCCAACCCCTTCTTTTTCTTTTGTTTGAGGGGTTTCAAAAATAAAGTCATCTCCAACTTTCCTTATCTTTGTAATTGGTATCTTTCCTTCTCCTTTACATACTTCTTCACAGGTAGGATCCTGGTGTGTTAAGTAATTATTGTCATTTTGTTTTATTACATATTTACTTCTAACTTCGGATGGGCCTTCCAACTTTTCAATTTCGTAAATATATTTGTCTGCATCAACGGGAGTTTCCGATAAGGTGTATAGATATTTTCTTTTATTTTTCATGTTAACAAGTTCAAAGCATGTATCCTCTCTGCTTAATTGTATTCTCTCGTAATGTTTTTGAAGACTTTTACAGTTTAAGGCTCTTAATGGTTTTCCCCTAACACTTTCATCATTAGCGCATCCTGTGCCTGCTGTTGCTTTTTCGTATAGTTTATCGGTTGAGACTGTTTCTGTCCATCTTGATGGGGTAGGGTGGCCAAAAACCCTGTCACAAGTAAACCTGAATGCTTTGTAGAGGCTTTCTTCTGCTTTCCATGCAGAGCTGCAGGAAGGATAACATGCTTCTAAGCATGTATCGCTTAATAAATCCTGATTAATATTCTCTTTACTGTCATATTTTTCCGCTAGGGCGTTATCGTTTTGTATACATTCCCTGCATGGATCATCTGCCTGTTCTCCTCCAGCTCTTTGGACTATGCCTGATATTTTTTTGAATATCTCATCATAACTACAGCTTATTCTTCTATAAAGCTGGGTAACGAATTGTACAAAGAATGTCACCATACAGCCAATGGCTGTCCATTCTAAAATCCTTTTTATTTTCAGTATCCAGTCATTTAGTTTGCTTATTGATTCGTTTAGTACCTCAACAAAATCATACAACATCCAGTCAGGCAGTACATCTCTTGGGTTGATTCTTGCGGCATCAACAACATAGCCAATTTCTGTACATAGCTGATGGGTTCTTGCATGTCCTGTTGTTTTGTTTTCGTACTCTTCGTTGTATGTCAGTGTTAGTTTGAAAGGGAAGGTCATTTCCTCTTTTATCATATCTATGAAATTATCCCATTCATCATCTGTCCATTTTTCTATTCCTTCTAATCTTCCTAATGAACAGGCGACATAGGCTGTCTTTCCTTTTGGGCTTAACTTTTCAGTACAGCTTCTTAGGATATCACAGCTGTAATCGTATCTATCCTGTGTTTCTAAATAACCTTTGCCGCATGCTTTTTCTACATATAGGTTTGTAACTCTGCCTTCTTCGCCTCTTCCATGGTATGTGAAATTGAAGTAGAAGTAGATTGTTTCAGTGCCTTCTTTTAATCTTTCAACATTTAGGAAAGTAGGGGATTGATACTCTATTAATGGGGTAGCATCCCATGTTAAGCTAGAGGACCAGCAAGTACGAATTCTATAATCTGCAACTTCAACTCCTTTTCTTCCTGCTGGGTCTACTGCTATGAAGAATAAGTTACTTAGCATAAAATCCTTTAATTCTTCTTCTCTTACTAATTGATAATAAGGTTCTCCTGTAGGATATTCTGTTATTCTGAAGGCACCGGCAAACATAGATGTTAAATCAACATTTTCAAATTCAAAATAACCTTGAGCGTCTGCTATTGTTTCATAATCAGAATGGGTTTTACATTGTTCTTTTCCTTGAACTTCAAATCTGCAGTTTGCTCTTAGGTCTGCTTCTGATAATTGGTTTATTTGGTCAGGAGCTCCAGAGACATCCCATGTTTTGTTAAATATGCCAAAGGGGGTTCTTTGTACATATAAATAGACTCTTGAACCAGGCTCTGTTTGCCCTCTTATTGTGACCATATCTGCGTATTGTTCATAGATTTCTGCATTACGTCTGGGAAAGATTATTTCGATTTCTGGGTCTTCTGTGTCTAGCAAGAATTCTTTTTCATAGATCCATTTATTATCTGCTATATCAGCAGCTTCAATTTTTATTTTATAGAATCCATCTTCTTTTCCTATATTTATTTCTTCCTCAAATTTATCGTCTGTTGTGATTGTTTTTTGCAATCCGCCAATGTTTTCATATATATTTACCTGCTCCCCTGGTAAGTTTGTTCTTCCTCCTTCTGGTGTTTTGATTGTTAAAGGAGCTGATCCTTCTCCTATATTTCCTTTTTTATCCATAGCAGCAACTTGATAGATGTAGGTTTGATTAGAATTAGCAAGAACATCTGTGTAATCATTGTAATTTGAGTCAGGGCCTATTCCTAATGGCTTATCATTTCTGTATACAATGTATTGTGCAAAATCACTTACGTTAACTTTATCCCAGCTTAGTTCAACCCTATTTGCCTGTACTGTTGTGTTTCTTAGGTTTGTTACTTTTGGAGGCGGGGTAATGTCTTCTTCTCCTGTTGTTACGTAAAAGGAGATTGTAACTTGTTCAGATACTGAACCATTGATTGTTATTTTTTGTTCACCTACAAAATTTGGTATTTCATCTATAGTTATTGTTGGTGGTGTGGTGTCAGCTGTAATGGAATAAGATTTTTCTGTGGTTTTTCCTTGGCTTTCTGCTTTGAATCTTATTGTGTTATCTCCTTCGTTTAGGACAACATCTTTGAATAGGAAATTACCATTCGGTTCTGCATTTAGGGTTCTTGGAATTTGATTATTGATGTACATATTTATTCTGGCTAAGCCAGTGCTTTCTCCTTCTATGTTTATTGTTTTTGTTTTGGAGTAGCGGGGTACTTCGGCATTGACAAATATTCCTGGGCCTGTTAGGCTTTGCGCTATTGCTATGGGCAATACGATAATCAATTCTATTAAAAATATTGAAATTAGTTTCTTGACTTCTTTATTCATTTTATTTCAGGTGAGGGTATTGGTTCTGAGTATTTTTCTAATCCAGCGAAGAATAGATAGCGCTCACTATCGTCTTTGAACTCTTTTTCAATAACGTGGAAGGTGATGTTTTTTCCTAATCTTAAGTCAATTTTGGAAACTTCCCATTTGGCTCCATAGCCTCCTGTGATTGTTTCGTTATCCATTACAAATATTTCCAGATTGTAATTGAAATCATCTTTGTCTAATAATCTTAAAGGAGCGTTTTCTTCTAGGGGGTAGGTTCCATAGCTTTCAAAATTCTCTCCTATGTTTTTTACTGTTATCATTGCTTTTTGGTTTTCGTTTAACGGGTTTGCTCCACTTATGCCTAGGCCTAAAGGTTGATGCTTAACTATAGTATAATTGAATTCTTTCACAGGCCTCATTACAAGGTTAAATGTGTTTCCTATTCGGTCTTCTACTGGAGTGTCTAATCTTCTTCCTGTGTTTATGAACATCTCTCCTTCATCATAACCTGATCTAGTGCCTCTTAATATTGCGTTTGCACAGTATGGAACTCTTTTTATTAACTTTGGAGTTCCAGAAGGGTCCATATCCCAGTAACTTTTTGTTGTGTCAATATTGCATCTGTATCTTCCGCATGTCATGCTTAGATTTACATTTCTGATCGGGTTTGTTGTAACTTTGTCTTGAGCATAGATGATTATTTCATTTGTGACATCTGCACAGTATTCTTCTTCAAGATAAGCATCTCTTGTATCAAAAGAGGCAATGGCAAAATTTGTTCTATCAGCCATATTATGGTTGATTTGAGCTTTAAAGGCAAATGTGAATGAATAGCGTTCGTTATCTTTTGTTTCGTCGTCTACAATAGTAGCCTTGACAGGGAATATAACATCATAGGTAAAGTGCCATACATGAAAGCAGAATAATGATAAAATATCTCCTGACTTTTGAGAGTTTGATTCAACATAATTTCCTTTGTTTGGTCTTGCGTATAGCATCATATCCCATTGGGGATCATAGTTAAAGCTTACATGCATGTTTCTGTAAGGTATATCTGTTATATCCCAGATATAATGGGAGTTATAGTATGATTCATTATAGGTATCTGATTGTGAGTAGGGGTTTGTATCTTGTAGTTGGTAGGGGGTTATTCTTGAATTTGGGTTGAAGTTAGTACCTTGTATTTTAATGTAAGGTAGATTTACTTGTAATAATAGCTTTAGTTTCTTCTCTATTTTTTCTAACTCCCATTGTTTTTTCCCGCATTGTATGCCTATTCCAGTAGTAGGTATTTCATCATCATCCAGGCTTATTAGATCTATTGCCTTTTTTTCAATAAAATAATCTTTATTTTCCCTTTCCATTATTTCGGTTGCGAGATCGTGCACTTTATGTAGCCTTATGGGTATTGTTACAGGAAATTTCTGTAACTTTGCAAGAGTTTTGTTAAATTTATCTTTTACTTCAATTGGGTAAAGAGTTCTTACTCTTATATCCTCCTCCTCTATCTCTGCTATTACATTAAAATTTCCTAATTCTATTACATCATATTGTTCATGAAAAGCAGAAAAGTTGTCTATACAATCTGCCATTCCTGCTTTTGTGTAATCTTCTATTTGTTTGGCAATAAAATCCAACGGAGGTATTGCATCATTTCCATCATACCACCAGTATGGATTTTTTAATTCATCAATAGGACTTAGTTTTAAGTAGCTGTTGGGATTATTTTGTATCCAGGCAGGAAAATAGATATAACCGCCGTTTATTCCTATAATCTCTATAGCTTCTCTTGCCAAATTTTTTGTACATGTCTGAACATACTGTTGTACAGGAATAAGCTCTGGTTGTATTAACTCTGTTTCTTCTATACTTTCTTTTTTGTAATAAGATAATAGAAAATATGTTAGCAGTATGATTAATCCAATTATTATGAATACTGTAATCTGCCCTCTCTTTTTATAAATCATTTTAAACTTTGATATTTATGATGACGTCTTTTGTATAGTTTTGAAGCCAACTGAAAAATAATAGGTAGATTAATGTTATGATTAGATAGTTGGGGTTTAGGAGGTTGAGTTGTGAAATTATAAGGAAGGTTATTGTTATTAGGATGTATGGTATGATAAAATGGTATATTTTTACTATGCTTATTTTTAAGTGTATTTTTAAGTGGATTATTTTCTTTAATCTATTGTTTACGAATAATGTGTAAAGGACAAATGATGAATGGAGGAAGAATGCTATTATTAAGTAAAAGGATGCTGCTAAATAGCCTGTTTTGGCTCCGAATAAGATTACAAAAAACAGTATCAGCCAAGGGATAAACCATACTATGTTTAAGAGCAGGAATTTTTCAAAATATTTTAAGTTGAATTTCTTTTTTAATAGTATGTGATATATCATTCCCTGGCAGAAGGACCAGTTTATGATCAGCAGTAAGATGAATAGGATTGCTGTTAGTATTGCAAATATGGCAAACCCTTTTAATGTGTTTATTATATTTTGAAGTTGAGCTTCACTCTGGAGTGCTATACTGCTCAGGTCAACCTTGTTTATTTTAGCTATTTGCGATTGTGAGATTAGTTTGGTTAGCTTGATTAAGGCTGCTGTTATTAAGACGAATAATATGTTCAGGGCTAGAACTAATAAAATGCGTTTATTTTTAAAAGAGTTTACATAGGTTTTAAGGTTATTTTTTAAGTAATTCATTTTCTAAAAATCTGCTTCCTGATATGGCTCAGTTGGTTCTGCAGTAATTGGGGTTCCTGCAGCTGTAGTACCAATTATCTTTTTCTGATATTTAGTGGGAGAGCCTTTGTATTCAACTATAGCATTGCATACTTCATCTTCTCTGTCACCTTCTGCATTCAGAATCTTTGAGTCGAATTTGATGCATATCTTATCATAATTATAGGTACTGTATTGCACAATTGGTTTTCCATGTTGTTCATCATATGTAATTTGTCCGTTTTCTCTTTTTCCTGCTCCTCTTGTAAAAGATTCTCCATCTTTCACTTCAATAGATTGAGGGTATAGTTGTACTGTTTTATCTCCATATAGATAGACATTAAACTTTAGTTCATCATATCTGCTGTATCTTGGATTTCTGACCGAGAAAGTTAGTTTATAGAGGTATTGTGTTTCTTCTGGGCCAGTTATTGTTGCTTTTTCTCCTTCAACATGCGCAACTATATCAAACAAGCCGTCTTTTGTCTTCATTGTTAGTAATCCTTTTTGTTGTTTAGGGATGTATCTCGCACATATTCCACTTACCCAATAATCTGTTCCTAGGTAGAAAGTGGAGAATAACTGATCCACACCTTCTCTCCAATCCTCTAATTCTTCATCACTAAATATCAACTGAGACCATCCGGCTAGACCTTTGTATTGTGTTAGTTTGAATTCGAAGTTGTCGAACCATCTGCGGGATTTTAATTGGGTTAATTCAGTTTGGGCTCTTTTCACTATTTTTTTCTGTTCCTCTGTTAATTGGTCTTCTGAAAGTCTGTTTCCTTCAATATCAATGATATTTCCGTCTTTGTCTAATATCACCTGAGTGAGAATAGAGTTTTCAAACGTAGTTCCCTCTCCATATACAAACCGCCATATATCACCTTTACTATCGAATGTTTGCTCTTGATAGATTATTTTGCCATCTTCGATTGTTCCTTTTCCTATAGTAACAAACACTGAACCCTCTACCCATTCTTCTCCTTTTGTTGAAGCTACCATGTGGGTGAGTGTGTATTGTTCTTTTTCATTTTCAGATAAGGCATTATATTCTGCTTCAGAAATCACTGTGCTGTCCTCATCACTTACATACGCATTAACAAAGCTATAAATGAGTTTAGAACCTGTTTTGGTCTTTGGATTAAAGTTTTCAAGCTTGAATACTTGGAATGGTTGGTCATCTCTTCTTACTACTATTAAACCAGCTTCTTCACTTAAGATTCCTTTCGAACCTACAGAAGATTTGAGTTCACTTAAGGTGGCTCGGTCATTTATTTCTATATCTCCAATTTTTGCACTTTCAAATTTGGGTATGCCTTTTGTTTGCGCTGTATACTGCTCAGTGATCTTGATGCTGTCGTCCAAGCCGATGTAGTCGATTTTGTATAATATATCTTCAGTGTCGTCAGGTCTGTCTATGGGATTTTGATAAAATTTGATTCCATCTTTTGTAAATAATCCTGTTTTTCCATCTTGTAAATAAAAATTACTTTCTCTATAGCCTTCCTTTATTGCTTTTGATCTTATGTTTAAGTAAGTAGCTCTTTTATTCGCTCCTTCATTAGTATTGTAAAATTCAATACCATCTGGCCCTATAATTGCATATCTATCATCTGCAAGTTTAATTGGTTCAATTTTTTTCATTTTCATACCTGGCATTCCAGGCATCATTGCCATTGTAGGTTTGTAATATTCTTCCATTAACTGATTTATATAGTCATTAATATTGTCAGGAGTTATTCCTGGCTGATTTTGTAATTGTTTAATGAATTCATTTCTTTTCATTTGTTTATGCATATTTATTGTTTGTTTGGCTAAATTCTTATCCCAATAACCAGTATAAGGTTGATTATTAATCATAGCCATGCCAGTTTGTGGGTTTACCATTATATCTTCTCTATTTGGACCTGTACCCATTGCCATCCACATACCATCCATATAATGAACTTGGGATTCTGGAGCTTTTCCAATAGTGGTTGTTCCATAAATATTTGTAGTTGCTCTATATGTCTTTTCCCAAGCCGAAGGATCTTTAACTTTTGCAAATGGTGCAGCTGTTGGGGATGTTTTTAGGTTCCCTTCTCTATCAATATAAATTATTGTATTGCCTAAATTAGGGACATCGTTCATAGTATCATATGTTGTTAAAGGAGTTGCTTGTGTTATTTCTTGTTGAGTAGCTTCTCTAATCTTAGTAGGCTGTCCCATAATGGATACTACTTTCATTGTTTTTCCTTTGTGACTGTTAAGTCCTGATCTGACAATTGTTCCTTCCAGATTTCCAATATGGGCATTTCCTTGATCATCAACAACATAGGTTCCTGTGGGCAGACCATTAAAATTATTTTGTGTTAAGGGTTCTGCTGGTGGTTCTGTTGGTTCTGGTGCTATTTCTGGTTTTGGTGCTGTTGATTCTTGTGTTGGAGCTTGTACACTAGATATTCCAAAATTTTCTGGAGCTGACTCTAATTTCGTTCTAGTGCCTCCATAGAACCAGCCAGAAGGTGCGAAATCTTTTAACATATCAGGCACCTTCTCATCGTTGGGGATGGCATAATATCCTGGAGACATAACATCTTCACTGCGTCCAACTACTTTATTGTCTATTAACTGATATGTTCTCAGTGCTTCATGGTTCTCGACATTACCTATAAAAAATTGATTATCCCAATCCACATATTCGTTTCCACGAGCTTTATAGACAACATTTCTATCTTTTATTTTCTCCCATGCCCAATTTTCATCTCCTACATTTTGATTAGCACCTTCTTTAATTGCCTCCTGCGCAACCGAAGTGTCAGAAGTTTCCATCCCACTAACCCTGACCATATCTCCAGTAATCTGTTTAGAGGCCATTCCTGTAACTTCTGTAGAAGCCACCCCACTAACCTTACCCTCACTATAATAACCAATGCTAAATAATGAAATAACTATCAAAATAATCAACAATCCTGCTTCCAATGATGGTTGTTTGCGTTTTTTTAGCATTTTAAACCTTAATCTTCCTCCTTATCCTCCTCTAATCTTTCACAATAATTGCCTTTTATTTGCTCGTAATCATCTATAATTCCCTGGACATCGTTTATTACTTCACCCAGTACTGATGCAAATCCGACAAACCAGCATGCATTTTGTGTGTAAAGCCATCTATAGGAACCATCTTCTGTTGGCGCACAGTCAGGTTGGCACCAGAAACTTAGTCCAAGACCAATTGCACTTAATGGGTCTGCTAAGACACCTTTTATCATTCCCATATAATAATCAAATAAAGCAGTCCATGGTAAAAAAGCAAAGATTTCTCCAAAGATGTATTTGCAGGTTGCATAACCTTTTTGATCTTCACAAACCTTTACAGGAACATTATTATAGGCATTTTGCTCTAAACAATCTGCATATAGGCATTTTATTTGTCTTAATTTTTCTAAGCCATTGATTATTCCGGGTATACATCCTGTTGCTAGAGCAACTAATAGATTGTCTCTTGCGTTTGCATATTGGTAATATTGTTTACCAGTTACCTCACTTATGGTACCTTCTACCCATCTATTCCCTTTTGGGCCTGTTGGTAAAGTTATTGGCCAATCCATATACTGATCAAACCAATGTCCCCCCCCTATACTCTTTGCAATATCCCAAAATCCACCAGTGCCCTTTGTTGTTTTGGGATTTGTTGCTTCAGGTGGGCTTAATTGGCAGTTAACGAATTTGCAGAATTGATCCAGGCCACCTTCACCAAAACCATAAGATGCCTTAGCTATTTCACCTGCTGTGTTATCACTAACACATGCCCCTGTTTTTATAGGTCCAAGTACTCCTTGTAAAGGTGTTCCAATTGAGTTGAGATGTGCTAATGTTAATTCAGCAGTTGTTAATTGCATTATCAATTTGACCCTATAAATGATACGTAAAACACCACAAACCAATTTAGAATAACTCACTATCTTCTTTAAGAAACCAAGAAACTTCCATATCCCACCAAAGGCATCATCCTTAGCATCCTTAATCTTATTTTCAATGCCTTCTCCATATTCTCCTAAAGGCATATTATAAAAATTAATATCAACCTTAACTGGCTCTATTTCTGGCTCTTTATTTATTTTTGTACCAACTCTGGAAATAATTCGCAAAGGACATATTACACTTAACTTACTAATTGTCATCTCGCCTTTAATTAAATCAACAGATAAATAAGGTTCTGTGCTGCCTGTTTCAGCATTTAATAAGTGGATATTTTCAATGTATCCTAAAGAACCTTCAAGTTTATCTGTGCAGGAACCAAGGTTAATGGATAATGTTTCTTGAGTTTCAATGGTATCAGGAGTTAAGGTAATGCTACAGTAAACTCTTTGGTTAACAAGGTTAGTAATCTGCCTGTCAACTAAATTAGGAGAGCATGTAATGGTTGATGTCCAATAGCTAACATTAACAGCAGCTTCATATTCCAGTACTTCAATGGTTTCCTTATGTTCAATATTATTACCTGAGAAATCTGTAATGTTGAAGTTAATGTCGCCCATTCTATGTCCTGACCGATCTATTGGAGAAGAGCTCCAATCACAAACCCAATTATCTTCACCTTCTTTAATGCAACTACCAGCTATATTATCTTGTGTTGTAACAAAAGAACTAAAGTCAGCATAAGCTCTTAATTTATTTTTTTCTTTAACATTAAGTGTAACATCTAAAATATCATTTGTTTTAATATAGCCTTCAAATGCTTCAACACCTACGCCAACTGCTGTAACATCAGAAGAAATAACTACTGGCCTTGTTTTATCTACAACAACACTTGCCGATAATGTTCCTGCAAGAGGATTGCCTAATTTGTCAGAACCTGATAGGGAAATTGTTTTTTCACCATCACCTTTATCACACCCAATATTGTACCAATAACATGTCCATTGGCTTCCAGAATTAGTGCATTCATCTGCAGCTTTATTACTTAAGCCAGTTTTAATGTTGCTTAAATCTAATCTAATATCATCTTTATCTATTCCACTACCATCTTCATTTAACTCTGCAATAAATGTTGTTAAGCTTCCAACATAGCTTATACTATTATCAACTTTATCTGTTTTAATGCTTGTTACAGAAGGTTCAATGTTGTCATAAATAATGTTTTTAGTTAAATCAGTAGATTCCATATTTCCAGCTAAATCAGAAGCCTTAATTGTAATAATGGTAGCAGTTGATTGGCTTAACTTAACTTTTATATTTGCAAAGCTGCATTTATAACCTTCCTCAAAGGCTATGCAGGTTGCCTTCTTGTTATTATAGCTGGGAATATTGTCAATATTAATTTCTGAGATATCCCCATACACATTATTAACATCTAAATCATCAGATACAACTATAAAGCTTATTACCCCATTAATGCTATCTTTAATGTAATCAATGCTGTTTCCATAATTATCTTTAATCTCTAATGAATCAGTGTCAACAAGAGCTGCTTCTGTGTCATAAATAAATTGAGCTGCTGTGCTAGTTTGTTGATTAAAATTATCATACACTGTCAATACAACTTCTACTACACCTTCTTCTATATCCTTCATTTCAGAAACTGGAATTATAATAGCTCCAGAAACAGAGCACTGATCAGGTGGGGAATTAATTATAGCAGTTTTGAATATTATTCCTTTGTAGGATAATTCAATCTTACCAATACCACTACATCTGTTGCTATCGGTTGCAGAATAAGAGTGCTCATAAATATTGTAATTGAAATTTACATTTCCACTACCAATAATAGATGGAACAATATCAAATGAATTTATTTCAGGAGCCTCTTCATCAAAAGCGCCATTTAAAATAAATAAACTATTAAAAATGTCATTATCATCATAAAGCGCAACCCTTTGTTGGTATGGGCTTTCAGTAATAGAGCTGCTATGCATCTGATAGCTGCAATAAAAAGATCCACCTCCTTTGTCAGTGCATGTATTGAAAATTGGTCCATGTAAATCAAATAAATGAAGCTGCGAAGCACTTATTTCACTATCTCCACTAATCCAGGCAGTAACATTAAAGTAAATATTCTCGTTTCTTCTGTAGTATCCTCTTACATTATCCCTTTCGCCATAAATATAGCCATTGCTTAAAACAGCTAAAACAAAAGAGGAATAAATGGGCAAAGTAAGTATTAAAGCTATCATAAAGCTTGCAGTTCCCTTTAAATAGCCTTGTTTCATTTAAACTTTGGTATTAAACTTCCCCTATATTTTTGAGATAATTCATCAATATTTGAAACAACATTGAGATCCTCTACAACTCTTTGTGATTCTGGTACTGCTGCTATGTCAGGATTTAAAACATAAAATACAATCTCATCATTTTTTAGATCATGTTTAGTGAATGTATCATTAATAGATAGGCCTCCAACTCTAAATCCCTCTCCTAAATTAAATTCCTGGATTGTAAATTTATCATCATCATATTCCCTTATACTTTCAGGTATTTTTATTGGCTTATTGTACATCAGGTTAATTGTAATATCATAAGTTCCTGGTGCAATTTCAATCTCACCTTTAGTTGTTTGATTTCCTAAATATATTGCAGATGTTGTAAATTCTCCTTCCTGCAAACTTCCTTTTCTTGTTAGCATAACTAATGCTTCTTCATCTTCTCTTAATTCAGCTTCACTTCCCCATGTCCACATATTTCCATATTTTGTCATTAATCTCTTTTTAACAATAAACTTCTTTGTTAGTTTTGGTTTTAATGCAATATCTAATCTATCTTCTCTGCCTAGTTTAGTGTCAAATCTTTGTGAATAGCTTATATAGCCATCTTTTAAGAAACTAACAGTGCCTCCTAACATAACTGGAAATTTACCTTCAAATATCCCATTTTCACTAGAGCCTATTAAACAATTTTCTTCATAGCTTGAATATGCTATCTGAACATCATCTATGCCTTGATTAGTTATATAATCCTTAACATTAATAGTTATATCTCCGGATGTTCTTTTATTCTCATCACAAAGCATAGTAGCTTCCAAAAATATTCCTTCTATAGGTGTGAAGTCTGTTTCCATAACATCATTTGCCCTTATATTGCCTTCAAGGAAAAACCTAAATCTGTAACCCCTGTTATTAAATGCATAAGGATCATAAATCTCTACTTCTACTGGGAAGCTTAGATCATAAACAAAATTATAGTTTTGTATCCCTATTAAAGCAAATAAGTCACTAGCAACTGATTCTGGCCTGCATATTTCTCCGTCACAGTTTAAATTAAAATAAATATTCCAGAAAGGATTATAATTGAATTTAACCTCTAAATCAGAATACTCTTCAGAGCCTGGAACTAACATTCCTCTGTTGTATAAAGATTCAAGAAGAGAATTTCCAGGAAAGATATACTCTTCATAGTTTCTTGTTCCATATACTTGGAGCAGTTGAATATTTGAAATAAGCATATTTTTTATATTTTCTTTTACTTCACTTCTTCTCCATGTAACCATTTTCCCTATTCTGAATTTGGTTTCAGACATTGGGGGCAGTTTATTTTTATCAACATCGGAAAAACCAACTATTAAATTTAAGACATCTCTTTCAAGGAAATGATATTGTCCCTCCATTTCACTAAGGTCCTTAGCTATGCTGTAGATTCTTCTTATGTTTAAGGGTAATCTAACAAAGAATTTGGAAAGTTCTTCTTTTCCGGCTTTTTCTGCTTCTATTGGATAATCTACATAAGCAATAATGTCGTTTTCAGCTACAGTAACACTTGCTTCTATACCCTCCTTTTCCTCTATTTTAAAGCCTTGTTCTTTTACTTCCTTAAAATTATTTAAACAGCTTCTTAAATTCTCTTCTATGTAATCTTCTAATTGACTTTCTATTGAAGGCTGACATTTTTTTGTTCTTAAACAAAGTCTATCTTCTGGTATTATACTAAATTGGCAGTTTCCCCCACATTCATTATCAGAGCTTAAATACCACCAGTATGGAACACTATATTCTGAACCTTGTGAGAATTGAACAGCATCAGAATTAGTATTATCCTCCCTTGTATTTATTCCGTACCTAACTAAATCTATAAAACCACCTCTTTCACCTAATTTTGTTAATCCTTCTGTTGCTATTTGTGTTAAACAGTTTTCTACAAGTGAAGAAACAGGCCTGAATTCAACAGGAACCTCTTCTATTGCTAATTCAACTCCAAGAGCCAACTCCTCCTTAATCGCTTCCCTTCTTACAGCAGTATATAATCCCACTCCTGCTAAAATAATTATTCCTACTATAATGAATACTGTGATTTGTGCTTTTTTATTTCTTCCCAGAGGGAAATTTTTAAAATGTCGGAAAAGCTTCGCTTTTCTGAGCACACTCAAAAATCTTCGATTTTTGATGAAACTTTGTTTTTTTAATATATTCATTTGAGGTCCTCTAGATTTTTTTGAATTAAATTCAGGTCATACATCTTTTGCTCCATCAGTTCCCTAGCTAGCATTGATTTCTTTTTGCCTAATTTCTTAGCTACTTTAGAAAGAAGTTTATCTATTTCGTCGCTTACTGTAATCCTTATCTGTTTGCTCATTG
>Ga0114923_10001155_pt1 | contig 18709 bp, 18 predicted proteins | sample SumtaG_FD_89578 | JGI IMG/M metagenome (GOLD analysis project Ga0114923, IMG submission 89578) | Deep subsurface microbial communities from Indian Ocean to uncover new lineages of life (NeLLi) - Sumatra_00157 metaG | ecosystem: Environmental > Aquatic > Marine > Oceanic > Sediment | place: near...
CAGCAAACACTAAAATTCTTCTTCATCCTTCTGATCATAAAAATGTCAAAGACTGGCAAAAGATTTTTAAATTTTTAGACAATAGCTTAAATTACAAAAAAATAAATCACTTTTTGGACATCGGAGCTGGTATGGGGAATTTGGGTTATTTTATTTTAAAAAGAAACTCTTTTTGTCAGGTGGCTTGTGAAGATATTAATCCAAAATATTTGAGAATAATTAGTCAGAGAGATAATAGAATAAAAACAATTTTACATGATATCAATCAACCTTTGCCATTTGAAGACAAAAGCTTTGATATGGTAAGCTGTGTCGGAACTTTGCACTATGCATATGCGAGAAATCCAGAAAGAATTTTGAAAGAAATGGTTAGACTTTCTAAAAAATATATTTTAGTAGATTTCTTTCCAAGATACTCATTTTGGGCTTTGCTTGAAAGAATTTTTCACCCACACTATAATCCTCGCAGATATAGCTTAATTCAGGTCTCAAGATTGCTTAGAAAATTAAATTTAAAAGAAGTAGCCAAAATTGGCACTAGAACCATTTTCCCAAAACTTTTTCCATTTTCTGGAAAAACAATTCTATTTTTATTAAAAAAACAATGAAAATAATATTAGCTACAGGTATTTTTCCACCAGACATTGGTGGGCCAGCAACTTATGTTGAAAAATTAGCTGGAGAATTATTGCAAAGGAATTTTGAAGTGAAGGTAATTACTTTTTCTAGCACTAAAACAGGAAAGAGTTATGATTTTCCTGTTATAAGAATTTCAAGTAAATATCCCAAAGGAATAAAACACTTTATATATTTTTTGGAACTATTAAAAACGGCAAAAAGCACAGATATAATTTATGCACAAAATCAAACAAGTGCAGGGTTTCCAAGTGTTTTGGTTTCTAAACTCTTCAGAAAAAGACTTATCTTAAAAGTTGTAGGAGACGCAGCCTGGGAGAGTTATGCGAACAATTTTAAGGAATTTGACAGCATTGACGTTTTTCAACAAAGAAAATATGATTTCTTGACAGAACTATTAAAGAGAATAAGGGTTTTTGTTGCAAAGAATGCTGAAGTTGTTATTACTCCGAGTAAGTATTTAAAAAATATAGTATTAGGCTGGGGCGTTACTGAAGGAAAGATAAAGGTAGTCTATAATGCTTTGGAACAATTATCTGAACCTCATATTTCCAAAGAACAAATTAAAAAGAAAATTAAAATTGAAGGAGACATTATTTTGTCAGTTGGCAGATTGGCTCCCTGGAAAGGATTTTCAGCTTTAATTGATGTTTTCCCTGAATTATTAAAAAAAAATCCCGATTTTAAATTAATTATTGTTGGTGAAGGAGAAGAGAAAAAGAAGTTAGGGCTGCAGATTGAAAAATTGAGATTAAAAGACAATGTGAAATTAGTAGGGAAAATTAATCATCAAGATATTTCGCTATATTTTAAAGCAGCTGATGTTTTTGTTTTGAATTCTCAGTACGAAGGGCTATCTCACGTGATTTTAGAAGCTATGAAATCAGAAACGCCGGTCATTGTTTCCAATAAAGGCGGAAACCCAGAACTCATAAAAGATAATTTCAATGGTTTTTTGATAGAGTATAATAATAAAAAAGAAATAAGAGAGGCAATAATAAGATTGTGGCAAGATAAAAATCTTCAAGAAAAATTCATAAACAAGTCGTTGCAAAAATTAACGGAGTTCAGCTGGGGTAATTTAGCAGAACAAACAATAGCGATTTTTAAAGACACAATTAAATCATCATGAAAAAAGTTTTATTTATTGGAGTAACAAATTATGATTTTAAAGAATCTTCTTCTTTACATCTTAAAGAAAAGTTTTTGGGATTAAGTAAAAATATTAAACCCTATGTTCTGGCAAAAGGCAGGCCTTTTCATAAAAAAATCTGGAACAGTGAATTTTATCTTTTGCCATACAGTATTTTTTGGTTATTTGCTTTTTTTATCGCTTTTTATATTTGTTTAACAAAAAAAATAGACACAATCATTGCTCAGTCTCCTCTCATTGAAGGAATTACGGGAACAATTTTAAAAAAGGTTTTTAAAAAACAATTAATCGTTGAGATCCATGGAGACTGGGAAAGGGGACCTTTTCTTTCAAAAAAAAGAAGATTTGAATTCTTTCAAAAAAAATTCATTCCTGTCTTAGCTAGAATTAGCTTTAAAAACGCTGACAAAATAAGAGGAGTTGCAAATTATTTAATTGAAGAGGCAAAAAAAATCGCTTCTGATAAAAGGTATTTTTCATTTCCAACCTTTACTGACTTGGGATTGTTTTTAAAGGAAAAAGACATTAGATATGATAAATTTATTGTTTCTGTCGGGCAGTTAGAAAAAGTAAAGGGAATAGATATTTTAATCAAGGCTCTTAGTAAAATTGAACATGAATTTTCTGATTTTAAACTAATAATCATTGGTGACGGAAAAGAAAAAGAAAATCTTAAAAATTTAAGTTCTAATCTTAAAATCCAAGACAAGATAGAATTTAAGGGGAAATTATCTTTAAAAGAGACAAAAGATGTAATAAAAAATTGTTATTCTTTAGTTTTATCTTCTTTATCAGAGGGCTTACCAAGAGTTTTAATGGAAGCTATGGCTCTGGGAAAACCAGTTATTGCGAGCAATGTTGGCGGGATTCCAGAATTAATAAAAGAAAATGAAAATGGTTTTTTGTTTGAAAAAGGAAATTCAGAAGAGCTTGCTCAAAAATTAAGAGTTTTATTAAAAGATGAAGTTTTGGTCAAAAAAATGGGAGAAAAGGGAAAAGAAATCATTGAAAACAAATTTTCAAATGAAAAATATGTTAAAAACTATGTTTTAATGATAAATGCTTGAAAAAAGTTGAGGATTTTAAAAAACTAAGCTTGATTAAAAGAGAAAAAATAAGTAAAGTAAACTTATGTAAACTCATAAAATTATGTCTTTTTCAACTATTTTAGCTATTTTGGTATCTGTTATAACTGCCAGCATGGCCCAGATTTTTTTAAAGAAGGGAGTTATGAATTTAACTGATTTAGACCTGTCTTTTTCTAGTCTTTTAAAACTGTTTGCTTCTATTTTTCAAAACAAATGGCTTTTTTTAGGATCTTCGTTATTTATTTTTAGCTTTGTTTTTTATCTTTTTGTTCTTTCTAAACTTCAGCTAAATTTAGCTTATCCGGTCATGGTTAGCGCCGGAATTGTATTAGTCGCCATCGGCTCTTGGATCTTCTTTCAGGAACAGGTTTCTCAGTGGCAAATTTTAGGAATTTTTCTAATCATTTTTGGCATATTTTTATTGTTTCCTAAAATTTGAAAAACATGAAACTCATAATTATAAGTCAAAAGATAGATATTGATGACGATAATCTTGGATTTTTTCACTATTGGCTGGAAAAAATTGCTAGCAGGCTTGAAAAAGTTTATGTTGTTTGCCTTTCTGAGGGAAAGCATAGTTTGCCAGAAAATGTTTCAGTTTATTCTTTGGGTAAAGAAAAGGGATATTCAAAATTAAGGCAACTTTTTAGATTACAGAAATTTCTTTTTAAAAATCTTAAAAAAGCAGATGGGGTTTTTGTGCACATGTGTCCAATTTATGCGATAGCTTCTTTCCCCTTAGTTAAGCTTTTTAGAAAGAAGATGATTCTTTGGTATCTTCATAAGTCAGTGAAATGGAAATTGAAGTTAGCTGAAAAATTAGTAGATAAAATTTTAACTGCTTCCAAAGAAAGTTGTCGTTTAAAAAATAGAAAGAAAATTGAGATTGTGGGGCATGGAGTAGATACAGAACTTTTTAGGCCTAGTCATAACAGAATTAATGCGGTAAATATTGAGAATGAAAAATTTAAGATTTTGTCTGTGGGAAGAATCACTCCAATTAAAGATCAGAAGACATTGATTGAGGCAGTTGACGTTTTGGTTAATGAAAAAAATATTAAAGACATTAAAGTAAAAATTGTTGGCACTCCTTTAGAAAACCACGAAAAAGAATATTTCGAAAAATTAAGAAGTTTCATTCAAGAAAAGAAGCTTGAAGAATATATTAAATTTTTATGAAGTGTTCCCTATGCTGAAATGCCAAAACATTATCAGCACTCTGATTTAGTGATAAATCTTAGCCACACAGGAAGTATTGATAAGGTAGTGCTGGAAGCCATGGCTTCAGGTCGTTTAGTCTTAACTTGCAATGAGGCATTTAAGAACATTCTAGATGATAAATATTTGTTTAGAAAAAGAGCTCCTCAGAAGTTAGCGGAGAAAATCGTTGACCTTGGAAATACTAGACAAGACGAAAGTTTGAGAAAGATTATAATAGAGTTTTACGACTTAGATAATTTGATCGGAAAAATAATTTCTCAATTTTATTTTTAAAATTAAAATATATGCAGAATTCTAAGAACAATAAACTTCATAATTTTACAAAGATAGAGTTCTTCGAAAAAATTTCTGATTATTTCGCGACCCTTAGTTCAAAGAATGATGCTTTATTGTGTCCCAAGCACAGAATTGAACATACTGGCAAGAATGCTTATTCAATAATTATCAATTCTAGACTTCACAAATTAACTGGCGAAGAAAAATATTACGAGCGAGCCAGGGTAAGAATTAGGAAAACTATTGAGGAAGTTGGCCGGGATCCAGAATTTGGACATTGGATATTTTTTCCTGGAAGATTGGGTAGATGGAATATGGCAAATTCAGTAATAGATACTGGAATCTGCGTTGATGCTTTATCGGATTTTTATTTATCATATGGCTCAAGATTGACTAGAGAAGAAAAAAGGAAAATAGAAGAAGCCATTTTAAAAACTAGCGATAGTTATTTAAACAAAGCAGTAGTTGTAAAAGAGATATCTAATCAGCGTTTATGGGGAGGAACTGGACTAGCCAGAGCTTATCAGATTTTTAAGAAGAAAGAATGGAGAAAAAGCTTACTCGACTCTATTGAAAGGTCATTAAAAGAGATGTGGCCCGATGGTTCGTTTCCCTATCATTCTCATTGGCGAGAATACAGTATTTTTAAAGGGATTTACGACATTAGCACCTATTATCATTCTCGTTGTATTGGTTTTATTTATTATATTTTGGAGAATATAGGTGAAGATATAAGCAAATATGAGGAAAAATTAATTAAATCCGTTGATTTGCTTTTGGCAATGTATCAGCCGAATGGAATTAAAAATATTAATTTAGAATCTAAGAGATGGTATTGGAACTCTCCTTATGAAATTGCTAGTAACTCATTTGATGTTTATACCTTGGTTAAAACTTATGAACTTACCAAAAAAGAAATCTATGCTTATTATGCTCGAAAAGCGCTTAATCAGATATTAAGGCATCAACTTCCAGATAATGGAATCGATAGTCATTTAAATCATTCACAGAATAATTTTCAATGCCGTGTTTTCTGGAACGCTCATCTTGCTTGGTTGCTAAGAATTATGGATAAATTACCTCTTATTTTTCAAAATACCGACAGAGTAAAAGAGTCTGAGTATTTTGAAGATAGCAGTATTATGAAATATAAAAATGAAAATTACAGTTGTATTTTACGAGGGAAAAAACAAGCCATGAATTTAATGTGGGGACCGGCGATAGGTGGTGGGAGCTTGCTTTATTTTGGCACTAGAAAAAAAGATTGGGAGAACATTCTTTATTTAGAACCATGGAAGGAGAATGTTTCGGGTAATTTCAGTTTTTATATTAAAGAAAATTATTTCAAAAATTTAAAAGAATTTGTAATCGAGAATAAAAAAGAGATAAGAAGTAAGTTGTATCACGCTTTAGTCGAATTGCGAGCACCAAACTTAAAGAGTTTTTTGACTTTATTGTTAATTCTTTTTAAAATGATTTTTTCTTGAAGTAAAGGAGTATACGCTTCTCAATGGGCTATAAACTCCACCGTCAAAAGACAGGAAAATAAAATAATATTTGAAGTAATCCCCACTAAAAGAAATGGAAAAAGCTTAAATGGGGTTAAAATAAAACGAGAATATATTTTCCAAGACGATGGAATAAATATAAAAGAAAATCTATTTATTGAAAATGGAAAGATACAAAAAATTAAATATAATAAAATTCCCAGCTCAACCGATTTTAAAATTACTACCGACTTAAAGTGTAAGGAAAAACACCAGAATGTCTTATGTTATATTAATAAACCAAAATCGTACTCAGAGATTTCTTATTCCTTAAAAAATGTTTAAATAAAATTTTGAATTTTAGTATTTAATATATGGAATTCAAGTAAATATATAGAATGAAAATTATATACATTGCCAACATTAGAGTGCCCACTGAAAAAGCTCACGGTATTCAGATAGCGAAGATGTGTGAAGCTTTTGCAAGTTCAAACTTTGAAGATATTGAAATGGAATTAATAGCTCCTCAAAGATTTAATCACATTAGAGATAATCCTTTTGAATATTATGGGATTGAAAAAAATTTTAAAATTAAAAAATTGTTTTGTTTAGATTTAATTCCCCTGGATAAGTTTCTAGGACCTATATCTTTTTGGGTAGAAAGCTTTACTTTTTCCCTTTCCGTTTTTTTATATCTACTATTTAAAAAATCAAATTTTATTTATTCCCGTGACCTGCCCCCATTGTTTCTTTTAAGTTTTTTTAAGAAAAATCTCTTTTATGAAATGCACGATTTTCCTCTTAAATTTCAAAGAAGGTTCTGTCAAATAATTTTTAAGAAGATAAAAGGAATTATTACTACAAATGAATGGAAAAAAAAGGAAGCCCAAAGGGTGTTTGGGCTTAGAGATGATGAAATTTTCAAGAGTTTTAATGGAGTAGACATCGGAAGATTTCATTTAAAAGAGACGAAGACAGAGTGTCGTAAAAAATTAGGATTGGCCCAAGATAAAAAAATAGTTCTCTATACTGGTCATCTTTATTCTTGGAAAGGAGTTGATGTATTGACTGAAGTTTCACAGTATTTGCCAAAAAATATTGAAATTTATTTTGTTGGCGGAACCGAAAAAGACATAAAAAGATTTAAAATTCAGCACTCTAAGCGCTCGGATAGGAGATGTAGGATTCAGATTGTTGGCCACCGTCCTCATTTAGAGATTCCATATTGGTTAAAGTCAGCCGATGTTTTAGTTTTGCCAAACACAGCCAAGCAAGATATTTCCAAATATTGGACTTCGCCTTTAAAGATGCTTGAATATATGGCTTCTGGTACTCCTATTGTTGCTTCTGACCTTCCTTCAGTCAGAGAGATTGTTGATGAAAATAGTGCTTTTTTGGTAAAACCAGACGATTCTTTAAGTCTATCTCAAGGAATAAAGAAAATATTGCAGAATACACAATTAGCTGATATGGTTTCAGGACAAGCTTTTCAAAATGTGCAGCAATATACTTGGATTAAGCGAGCTAAAAAAATTTTAAATTTTGTTAATAAAAATCATGCCATCTTTAGCTAAAAAAATATTAAAAGGAACACTTTATCTTTCTGGTTCAAATATTTTTGTTAAAGCTTTGTCTTTTTTAAGTTTTGCTTTAATCGTTAGAAATTTGACTTTAGTTGAATACGGTCAGGTCATTTTAGCTTTGGCAATTATGGCTCCAATCCAATCCATACCTGCCATGGGCTTAAGTCAAATCATCATTTCTGATATTGCCAAATACCGGGGCGAGAAAAAGTCCCAAGCTGTTAAAGCTTTAATTTTTGACTATACACGACTTAATCTTTTTTTAGGCATTTTTTTAATAGTCTTGACTTGGATTTTTTGCTCTTTTTTAGAAAAGCATTATGGGATAGCTCTTCGTGAATATTTTTTTCTTTTAGCTCCATTAGCTTTCATGGGAATTTGTCGCAATCTTTTGGAGATAATTTTTTCTAGCCACGAAAGGTTTGATCATCTTTCTTTTATTCAAGCTCAAGGAGCAGTAGTGAAATTGATTTCTATCGGATTGATTTTAAGATTTGTAGGCTCCCTTAATGTTTTTCTTGTATTTGCTATTTATCTTATCGCCCAAACCTCTGTTTTTTTAATTGGCATTCCTTGGTCTATTTCTATTTTAGGACACCTTAAATCCATTTCTTCTCAGGACAAATTTATTTTATGGAAAACCTGGCGTCAGCACGGAAAGTGGGGGAGTTTTAGATTGATAGTTGAGCAATTAACTTCCAGTCTTAAACCATGGGTTCTTAATTTCATTTTAGGGATAGAAAGTGTGGCTATTTTTACCATGGGCAGAGAGTTATATGCTGTTTTAACTAAGGTTTTTCCAATCCAACGAGTTATTTTTCCTATTATCTCTCGGAAAATCAAAGAAATAAAAATTACTTTAAGGATGATCTATAAAAGCCAAAAATGTTTGCTATGGCTGAATACGCCAATGTTTTTTCTTGCCTTTTTCATCGGCCCCTTTTTCATTAATTGGTTTTTTCCTCAATACTCTTCCTCTGTCCCAGTATTTCAAATATTTCTATTATTGATATTTCTTAATGTTTTTAGGCTGGGTCAAAGCTCTTTATTTTTTGCTTTCCGCCAGCAGAAAATAATTTCTTATATTTATTTTTTAAAGATTTTCCTCTTCTTTTTATTTTTAATTCCTTTTTCTTTTTGGTGGGGAGTCAAAGGAGCTGCTTTCGCTGCAGTTTCAGTTGTTTTAATCGCTATTTTAGCTGAAGAATATTTTTTGCGAAAACTTTATCACATCTCCAGTTGGGATTTCAAAGAGTTTACAATGATTGATGAATATGACAAACAGCTTTTCTCTGAAATCTTAGGAAAAATAAAGAAAACGATTTTTCAAATTTAATTTTATGAAAACAATTTTTATCACAATTTGCCGAGGATCAATTGCCAGAAATATTCTTCAGACCGATATTGTAAAAATATTGAAACAGGCAGGCATTCAGATAGTTCTCCTTACCCCCGCCCATCAAGACGAATATTTTTTAAAAATATTTGAAAGAGATGGAGTTATAATCGAACCTTTAGTTAAGCCAGAACTGAATTTTTTGGAAAGAATTTTTAACTTGATTCATCAAGGGTTGCTTTACAATGACACCATTGATTTTCGTTGGCGATACGGACTATACTCGCCAAAAGAGACAACATTTTTTCGTTATCTTCTTAAAAAGATAATTTTTAAGCCTTTAAGTTATTTTCGTTCTTTGCGCGAAGTTGCACGATGGCTTGATATTAAATTCTTTCCAGCTAAACTTCATTCAGAGTTATTTAAAAAATACTCTCCCTCTTTGATTTTTGCCACTAATATTTCTGGTCATGGAGATGCGGGAGTAGTAAAAGAAGCAAAAAGTTATAAGATTCCTACTATAGCTATGGCCAAAAGTTGGGATAATCTTTGTAAAAACAGTTTCCGGGTAAAAGCAGATAAATTAATGGTCTGGAGCGAATTTATGAAAGAACAAGCAATGGAATACCAAAATTATAAAAGCAGAGATATTTACATTACTGGTATTCCTCAGTTTGATTTTTATAGAGAGGAAAAAATTATAATGCCTCGGAAGGATTTTTTGCAAAAAATTGGAGCTGATTTTAATAAAAAATTGATTCTTTGTGGTTCAGAAGGCAGGCATATTCCTGGTGATCCTGAGATTGTAGAGATTCTTCTTTCTTTTATTTCTAAAAAACTTTTAAGAGCTCCCTGTCAAATTTTAATTCGTCCTCATCTAGGATATAAAGACGATATAAAAAGATTTGCTTCCTTCAAAGGAAAATCCAATGTTATTTTAGATCATTGGTTTCGACCCTCTTCAATCTTTAAAGACAGCTGGGACTATTCTCAAGAACAGATAATTCATTTTACTAATTCTCTTTATCATTGTGATATTTTAATTAATTCGGCTTCCACTTTAATCCTAGATGGGGCAGCTTTTAATAAGCCAATAATAAGCATTGCTTTTGATGGTTTTCAAAAAAAACCTTATATTCAATCAGTTGCGCGATGGTACAATACTGAGTATTATAAGGATATACTTAGGACTAAAGCTAGCTGGTTGGTCAAGAATAAAGAGGAATTTTTAGAGGCAGTCAATAATTACTTGATTAATCCCTCCCTTAAACTCAAAGAAAGAGAAGAGCTTTGCCAAAGATTTTGCTATAAAATTGATGGGAAATCAGCTCAAAGAATGGCTGAATTTTTGTTAAAACAAATTGAAAATACAAAATAACATGAATAAAATTCCTTCTATAAAAGAACTTCGGAAAATTTGCCAAGCCAGTGGTCCTGATTTTGAATCTCAAACATATTGCGGAAGATTGAATAGAGTTTTTTCTATTTACTTGACTCGGATTTTCATTTCTCTTCCTTTTTCTCCAAATCAGATCACTATCTTAAGTATGGTATTTTTTACCATCGGGGTCTTTTTATATGTCTTCAATTTATTTTGGTTGAATTTATTGGGTTTAGGCCTAATTATTTTTTGCCACATATTAGACGGAGTTGATGGGGAGCTATCTCGCTATCAAAAAAAGAATAATGGGCTTGGAGGGCAATACGTAGAACCAATTGGTCATGATTTTCAATATGCGATTATGTTCTTGCCCATTGCTGTAGGCCTTTCTCATATCAAAGACTTTCCTTTAATTTTGATTTTAGCCAGCACCGCCACCATCGGTAAACTTTTATTTAGGCTTTTACAATTACGTTTCTTTCTCTTGAACCCTGAAAAGAGAAGAAAGACTTTTAGTTCCCAAAAATTCTCTCCGACCATCTTCCATAAGACCTACTACAATCTTTTTACCTCTACAGGTCTTATTGCTCCACTTTTGTTAGCTACTTTGCTGAATAAATTGCAATACTTTATTATTTTTTATGGAATAAGTTTTCCGTTAATTTTTTTAATTCTTTTTATCCGTCAATTAATTAAAATTAAAATATGAATATTCATCGTCTCATTTTTAGAATAGTTCGTAAATTGTCTAAAAATAAATTTTCTCAAAAATATCTTTTTTATTTTCTTCAACATCCATTTGCCAGCAAGCCATACTGTTATTTTTATTCAAAGGTAATTAAAAAACATCTAAAAGAATTTAAGCTTTCAAATCTTGGTATTTACTTAGAATCTATCAATGTTTGTAATTCTAGCTGTGTCATGTGTCCTTATCCTAAGATGACCAGACCGAAAAAGATTATGACAAAGGAGCTTTTTAAGAAAATCGTTGATGACGCCCAAGGTCTCGGTATTTCTAGCTTACTTTTTGGTTTTTTTGGCGAACCCTTTCTTGACCCATTTATTTTTGAACGAATTAAATATTTAAAAGAAAGGAATTTTAGAATAACAATATTTTCCAATGCATCAATTTTAAATGAAGAAAAAATTAAAAGGCTTTTAGAAAACCCTCCTGACCGTTTAAATCTTGCCCTAGATAGTTTAAAAAAAGAAACCTATGAAAAGATTCGTCGAGGACTTTCTTTTGAAAAAGTTGTTAGCAATATCAAAAGATTAATTGAAGAACGTAAAAAATTAAATCAAGAGTATCCTAAAATTCATTTGGTTTTTGTTGAGCAGGAGTTAAACAAAGGAGAAAAACAAGAATTTATAGATTATTGGAAAGATAAAGTTGATTCAATTAAAGTGAATCTTGAACAGGGCACGATTGATGATTTTAAGATAGAAAATCAGGCTTATGGAAAACACAGACTAGTTCCTTATCCTTGTAAGAAACTTTGGTCTCATGTTACTGTGATGAGCGATGGAAGAGTTGCTCTTTGTCAGTGCATGGATTTTGATGGCAAGCATGTCTTGGGTGATTTAAATAAGTCAACTATCCGAGAAATTTGGGAGGGGAAAATTTTCAAAAGAGTCAGGGAGCTTCATCTTAATTATCAAGGAGACCAAATCGAACTTTGTAAAAACTGTGTATATCCTTACCGTTTAAATTTTAGAACTTGGTGGCAAGCATTCAAAAAAAATGAAAAAAAGAAAAAATAAATTCATCGGAGTTATCTTAGCTGCTGGAATGGGGGATAGATTAGGGAAAATCACCAAATCTACTCCTAAGCCACTTATTAGGGTAAATAGAAAACCTTTAATTTGGTATACAATTAATTTCATGAAAGAGATGGGAGTTTCTGATGTTTTAGTGATTGGGGGATATCAGTTTGAGAAATTGAAAAAGAAAGTTAAACAAATTGATTCAAGAGTAAAAGTGATTAAAAATCCAGAATTTGAAAAGGGAAACATTTTTTCTTTAATCTCGGCTATGCCAGAGATTAAAAACTCTTTTCTTTTGGCTAATGCCGACCATATTTACAAAAAATTTATTCAAGGTTTAGTTTTGAGAAACCTTCAAGGAATAACTGCTTTTTGTGATTTTGACCGAAATTTAGGGAGAGATGATATGAAAGTTCAAGTTAAGGACGATAAGCTTTTAAATATATCCAAAACTTTAACTGAATTTGATGGGGGATATGTTGGAATGACCTATTGCAACAAAAAATATCTTTCTCAATATTTTGCTGTAGCCAAAAATTTAAAAGATAAGGAAAAGGATTCAGTGGTAGAGAATATTCTTAAAGAATTAGTTTCAAGGGGTTTAGTAAGAATTTCTGATATTTCTAGTCAGGGTTGGTTAGAAATTGATACTCCAGAAGAGCTTAAAAGAGCAGAAAAAATAGTTTCTAAAAATCTTAGATATTTCATTTAAAAGTATGGAAAAAATAAAATGCCAATTATGTAATTCAGATGATACAGAGATTGTTTTTCAAGGGAGAGATGCGGTAGAAGGCCAAAAAGTTTCCCATACGATTTGCAAGAACTGTGGATTGGTTTATCTTAATCCTCAACCAACGGCCAAAGAATATATAGCCTATTATCAAAAAACTTATATCAAAGAGCGACGCAAGGTTTATGAATTAAAAGAAGCTATTGAAAGGTTGGAAGGGAAAAAAAGTTATCAAGTCAAAGAGAAGTATTTGAATTTCATTGGTTCCCATCTCAGTCAGAATTCCGAGATTTTAGATATAGGTTGCGGTTGGGGAACCCTTTTAAAAGTTATCAAAGACAAAGTAGGTTGTGAGGTTGAGGGGATAGAGCCTTCTTCTTTGTGCGCAGAGCTTGCTAATAAATATTACAAGCTTAAAGTTTTTGCAGGCAGTTTTGATGAATATTTTAAAAGGTACGCTCAGAATAAAAAGTTTGACTTCATTATTTTACATCATGTCTTTGAACATTTTAGTAATCCAATTGAATCTCTGCGGGCAATTAAGAAACTTTTAAAGGAATCAGGCTATCTTTATTTGGCTTTACCTAATGTGAGTTCGCCGGGAGAAGCCAATGAGGAGATTTTTCGCTTTCCTCACCCCTATAATTTTTCTCCCCATACTGTTTTTCTTAGTCTTTTGAGAGCTGGATTTAAAATAGTAAAATTTGAGGAATTCCCAATTGACATGAAACTCATCTCTACTCAAATAGAGAATCATGAATCAGCTCTTCCTTTTTCTCTCTTCCGAAAAGGACAAAATTATAAAGATGTTGTAAAGGCTATTAATCGAAACCAGCTGAAATATTCTTTTTTTAGAAAAATGAAAAAATTAATTCCTGTTTTTAAAAAGGGAAAGCCAAGGGATTTGGCTATTAAAGCACTGAAAAAGCTAAATATTATTAAAATTTAAAATTGTGAAAAAGGTAAGATGCGCCTTATGCAATTCAGATGATAGCGAGATTCTTTTTAGAGAGGGAAGTTTTAAAAAAGGCGGGGGAGAGATCGCTCTTCGCAATGTTATTTGTCGTTGTTGTGGATTGGTCTATCTAAATCCCCGGTCAACTCAAGCAGAATATAATGATCTTTATAGAAATTCATTCTTCAAGGTACACGAAAGTATTGCTGATGTTGAAGAAATAAAGAAAAGGTTAAAACAGAAAGGTTATAAAAAAGGCAAGAGAGTTTTTTCTTTTTTAGTTCCTGCCTTGATTCTTCTTCTAAAGTTTTAGATGTGGGTTGTGGTTATGGAATGGTCTTGAAAATAATTAAAGATTCTTTAAATTGCAAAATTGAAGGAATTGAACCTAACTCTGTTTTTGCTGAGTTCGCTTCAAGATATTTTAATCTTAATATTTTTCGTGGTTCTTTTGGAAAATATTACAAAGAGTTTGAGGATAAAAGGCATTTTGATTTGATTGTCCTTCATCATGTTTTTGAACATTTCCTTGAACCGAATTTTATTTTCAGCTGCTTTAAAAAGCTTTTAAAACCGAAAGGACATCTTTATGTTGAAATTCCCAATGTTTCGGCAATAAAAACTTCCCCAGTTTCTTTCTTCCAGTTTTTCCATCCTTATAATTATTCCCCCTTTACTTTTTATCTTATGAGCTTTAAAGCCGGCTTTAAAATAGTGAAATTTGATGATGCTTCCTATCCCAACAGAATGCGATTTATTTTAACTCATGTTGAAAATTCTCAAAAAGCTTTGCCTTCTCATCTTTTTCAAAGGGGAAACAATTATAAAAATGTCATTCGAATTGTAAAGCGGAACCAGTTTAAATATTCTATCCTACAATTTATCTGGCCTGCTGGTAAAATAATACCACTACCTATAAGAAAAAAACTTAGATTATTATTGAAAAAAATCTAAAATTATGAAATATTTAAAAGTTGAAAAAATGAGAAAAAGCAAAGAATATAGAAAATTCATAGAAAAAGAAATGAAGCCGGCTTGGATTATTCGAGAGGGAACAGCTTTAGAATACGTAAAGAAGAACTTTCCTAAAAACATCAGAATCTTAGATTTAGGTTGTGGCAACGGTGCTTTTCTTAAACAATTGTACGATGCTGGATTTAAAAACCTTAATTTTGTGGATTTAGGTGATTATATTGTTTATCCCGAGATAAGGTCTCTAAATCGATTAAAAATTACTGATTTAAATATGGAGAAACTTCCTTATGAGCCAGACTCATTTGATCTTATTACTGCTTTTCAAGTTTTAGAGCACTTAGAAAACCCTTTTCATTTTATAAGGGAATGCCACCAAGTTCTGAAAAAGAAAGGAATGTTTGTGTTGTCCATACCACATGGAACCAATATTCAGAGTCGTCTGCATTTTTTATTCACGGAAAATATTATTGGCTGGAATCTCAACAATAATCATATTTCTTTTTTAACTAAAGATGTGTTTACAAACATCGTTTTAAGTTATTTTAAAACCGAAAAAATCTTATATAGCAAAGGTTTTATAGATCTTTATCTTTTTGGAAAAAAACTAAGAAATTTACCTCGTTCTAAGTATTTATCCCGAAAAGTTTGTTATTTCCTAAAAAAACTATAATTTTATAATTTTTATGAAAACCATTTTTATTCTTATCTCCCGAGGTTCAATAGTGAGAAATATTCTTCGTAGTGATGCATTTAGAATTTTAAAAGAACAACCTAAATTACGAATAGTTATCTTAGTATTGACTCGTGAAACGCAAAGTGTTCCCGAATATTTTAAAAAGGAATTTTTTCATCCTCGAGTTATTATTGAAGAATTTCGAGGCATTCCCTTTAAATTTCCCATAGGAAAGATAAGAAGGCGTTTTTTCACTCCCCTGATTACAAATTTGGTCTTTACTCATTTAAAATATCTTTCTCGTTATGGTTCGCCAAAAAATAAAAAAGATCCTTATTTGATTTATTTATTAAAGACTCTTTTCTTTGGGCCCTTGAGCAGATCGGTTATTGTAAAGAGATTTTTTAGGTTTCTTGAAAATAAATTATTTCTCGATAGAGAATATGAGCCGTATTTTGATAAATATCAACCAGATTTAGTTTTTTCACCTCATGTTCTTGGAGTTGCTGAACAGGCTATGGTAAAAGTTGCTAATCGTAGAGGGGTTATGACCGTAAGTATGCCCAAGGGATGGGATAATGTTGAAAGGATGTTTTATCGAGTTAAGTCTAATAAATTAATTGTTTACAATAAGCTTTTGAAACAAAAAGCAATTAAACATCAAGATTTTTCAGTCAAAGACGTTTTTGTTTCTGGATTTGCCCAATTTGATTCTTATTTTAAGAAAGAACTTATTTTGCCGCGTGAGGAATATTTTGAGAGGCTCGGACTGGATTCTAGAAGGCGTTTATTGTTTTTCGGTTCAGCAGGACTATGGAGTCCAAATGATGAAAAAATGGTAGAAATTCTTAGTCAATGGGTAACTAAAGAAAAGTTTGTTTTCTCTTGCAACCTTTTAATTCGCCCTCACTTCACCAATATTTTTGAAAAAAAATATGAGAAATTTCGCGGTCTCCCCCATATTTATATTGACAATCAATATCGCAAGTCAGAATTTTTCATTGATAACTGGGACCTGTCCAAAGACGATATAGTTCACCTTATTAATACATTATATCATTCGGATTTGGTAATTACCTTTGCTTCTACTCTTACCTTGGACGCCGCGATTCTCGATAAACCAATTATTAATCCTGGTTTCTGGGGTTGGATAGATAGAAATGGAAAGGATCAAACTGCTATTCGTTATCAGGTTCCTTATTATCAAGATATTATTAAAAGAAATGGAGTTTGGTTAGCTAAAGATATAGGAGACTTTAGAGAAGCTATAAATTCTTATTTGAAAAATCCCAATTTGCATTCTCAAGGAAGAGGGTTGCTTAGAGAAGATATGTGTGATAAACAAGATGGGAGGGCAGGCGAGAGAATTGCCAATTATCTTTTAAGTTTATTGAAATAATATAAATAAAATAATTACCTACCAAGGATTATGATTGGAGTTTCAATTAGCTTTTATGGAGTTTTTGGAAAAAAGACATTAGAGGGAGTAAAAAATTTAATTAATATTTTTGAAGATTTAAAACTCCCTCCTTTTATTCAGTTGATTTCTCTTTGCGAAGGAGAATCGTTGGAAAAATTGGCCTCAGAGCTTAGCAAATTAAAAGAACGATTCGGGATAAAATATAGCATCCATCAGTTAATGGGGGTGCCTTTCCCAGGTTTTTATTTGAATTTAGCTAGCGGGAACGAGAAAATAAAAAAAAGCGCAATTGAGACAACAAGGAAAATGATTGATTTTGCTAGAATAATTAAGGCAGCAAATGTTAGTTTTCACGGAGGATACGCAGCAAATATTGTTAGTCAAAAAAAAGAATATGGGATTCTAGATATTGCCGAGCCAATTTCTTACCAAGAAGCTTATAATAATGTTAAAGAGAATTTTAAAATTTTATCGGATTATAATAAAGGAGAGATAGGATTAAGTATAGAAAATTTAAATTATCGGCCGAAGAAAAGATATCTTTTTTCAAGACCAGAAGATTTTAAACATTTACCAGAGGGAGTTGAAGTACTTTTTGATATGGCTCATGCTTATTATTCTCAGAATAAGATAAAAAACCCAGCCTATATTAAAGAGATGATTGATGTCGTTGGCGGCAGAATTACTGAAATTCATGTTTCAGACAATGATGGTACCGAAGACCAACATAAACTGCCGGGACTTGGCAACATCCATTTTTCAGAAATTTTTCATCAAATTTCTGAAAAACAAAAAATGCCTCCCATTATAATTGAGTCGTCACAAGCAAGACATAATTATTCAGAAGAAGACCTTAAAAAAAGCATTAAATTTATTCAAAGCATATGCCCAAAATAATTGCCGAATTTTGTCAAAATCATAAAGGAGATAAAAACATTTTAAAAGAAATGATTTGGCAGTCAGCAGAAGCAGGGGCAGATTATGCTAAAATTCAATCTCATCTAGCAGATGAATTAACTCATAGAGAACGTTTTGAATTGGGACATCCTGAGGCCATAGATCGACCATATAAACCAGAATATACTCGTTTAAAACCAGCCGATTTAGACGATGAAACTATTGAATGGTTTATTCAAGAATGTAAAAAGGCAGATATTAAGCCCCTAATAACAATTTTTACTAAGCAAAGAATCTCAGTGCTAGGTTCCTTAGATTGGGACGAGGTAAAAGTTGCCAGTTTTGATTGCGCTTCTCATTCAATGCTTGAGGAATTAAAGCCCCATTTCAAACATTTTTATATTTCTAGTGGAGCTACTTTTGACGAGGAACTTGAAAAAACTGCTGAGATAATGAAGGGCCATGATTTTACTTTTTTACAATGTGTTACCATGTATCCGACATCGCTTGAAAGTCTTAATTTGGCTAGGATGGATTTTTTAAGAAAATTCACCCCGAGAGTCGGTTTTTCTGACCATACTTTAGTGAAAAAGGATGGATTAAAAGCTGCAATTGTTGCTCTTTCTTTGGGAGCCGATGTAGTTGAACGGCACTTTACTATTTTAGATGCAGAGCAAACCAAAGATGGTCCAATTTCTATAAACCCTTCACAATTAAAAGAATTGGTTAAGTTTTCAAAAATGGAGAAATTAGAGATAGTAGAATTCGTTAAAAAAAATATTCCTGAATATAAAAAAATGATAGGAATTCAACGTCCCAAAATGAATTCCAAGGAACTTTTAACTAGAGATTATTATCGAGGTAGGTTTGCCAGTAAAGTTAACGGGGAATGGATTTATAATTGGGAAGAGAAAAAAGTATTTTAATTATGATTACTTATAAAAATAAATCATATACCGTAATAGGGATAATTCCGGCCAGAGGAGGTTCTAAGGGTGTTCCTCGAAAAAACATCAAACTCTTGGCTGGCAAACCATTAATCGCTTTTTCAATTTTAGAAGCAAAGAAATCAAAATATTTAGACAGGATTATTGTTTCTACTGAAGATAAAGAAATAGCCGAAATTTCAAAGAG
>Ga0114923_10001157_pt1 | contig 18678 bp, 14 predicted proteins | sample SumtaG_FD_89578 | JGI IMG/M metagenome (GOLD analysis project Ga0114923, IMG submission 89578) | Deep subsurface microbial communities from Indian Ocean to uncover new lineages of life (NeLLi) - Sumatra_00157 metaG | ecosystem: Environmental > Aquatic > Marine > Oceanic > Sediment | place: near...
AAATCAGAAGGAGAGCGCGCTGCAGCCGAGAACCTTGCTGTGGCCGCCAAACAGATGGCAAAAGTTCCAGGCGCACTACATTTGCGTACACTCAACTCACTAAACGATATCTCATCTGACCAATCAAATACGGTTGTGTTTGCAGTGCCTTTGGAAGTTTTAAGAGCAATGGAGGGAATAGCGAAAATTAGCAAATAGAAAACAAGTGCCTGAAACACGCTTCCTACAATCAGAAAGAATGAACTTCTCCCCACAGAGATGGGGATCCTTAGAAGTGAATGAAATAAATGTCTATGAGGTTGACTATAATGAAACAAAATATAGAACTATTCCTTACAAAATTCCCTTAGCACCAAATTTCGTGGGACAGGTAATACTGACCGATATAGGCAAATTAATGATTTGCGAATTGAGACATGTACTTGAAGCGGGTCATGACTATGTTTCCGATCCTTTTGATGATTATGGAGCATCCTGGGCAACACAAATCTGTAACAATCCCGATGAAAATGTGATTCGTTATAAATATCAAAAAGGGGAAGCAGTAGGCCCCCAACTTGAAGTTACAGGTATAAATTTTGTTAATATTGACAACGGAATATGCTGGATGGAAGAAACACAAGATATTGAACAACTGCAACAACTCGCTCTAGATCCCCGTCTTTACATAAAGATATTTAGAAGACTACGGCAGGAAACGAATACACAAAACTGCCAGACAGATCTCCCCGAGCCATAGGCATTGACGTTTAATGCTTCTCAACGATATAATTCTCATGCTTACTTTGGCCCTATCGTCTAACGGTTAGGACGCAAGATTCTCAATCTTGTAATCCGGGTTCGATTCCCGGTAGGGTCATGAAAAAGTATCACGCAAGTGGTACTTTTTTATGACCTTGGCTGAAACTAAGCAAAAAGCAAGAACTGGAAACAGAAGATCGAATCTGCTAATATCCAAATATAGTAATTTAACTAGGGGGTATCAATTCAGGTTCGCTTGTCCTGAGCTTGCCGAAGGGCTTGTCCCGGCGCGTGCCAGGGTAGAGTCACTTCTTCCCCTCCCTTTCTGGCCAAGGATATGGCATCATCTCCGAAATTGGAACTTGCTTGATCTTGCCATCCTCCTCAATCAAAATCACTGTATCAATTTTTGAACGGATACTGCTCTCCCAGATCAATTGTTTGCAGTTATGGCAATTTGGCCCTGTGATAGCTACAACTTCAGTTTCACCATGCTGGGCTGCCCTAGCTAAGGCAACCGCCTCAGAGTGCATAGTTGTATTGTGCGTATCTGAATTATAGGAGGCTCCAGTATAAATATTCCCTTGTGCTGTCATAAGCGCCACTGCAAATCCTTCATTTGGCTTAGGATAGGCAAATTTCATAGCTCCCTTGGCCTTTTCAAACATTTTCTGGCATTCGCTATCTGTCAATTTCATGCGTTTAGTATCTAAATTACTCAATTATAAAACAAATAGTGCAAATATTGCAAAATCTAGATATAATTGGGCATTATGGGTATTATTGCAGGAGTATTAAGTATGTTTTTTTGGGGAAGCGCGCTTTTCTTAGCTGCACTTGCTGCACGCAAAATTGGCAATGTCCTTGCACTATTCTGGATGCAAGTTTTCGGCTTTTTAACAGGAAGCATCTACTTTCTCATAAACGTAAATTCATTTAGCTTTAAAGAGGTCCCAGGGCAAATCCCTATTCTCATTGCAATTGCTGCCTTACAAGTCATTGCTAATCTTGGCTTCTATAAAGGCGCAGAAAAAGCACAAATATCTCTTGTAACGCCAATTAGCGCAGCATGGGGTCTGATTGTGGCCATTTTGAGTGTAATTTTCCTGGGCGAAATTTTAGAAATCAACCAAATTTTCGCAATAATTCTAATTGTAGCTGGAATAATTTTGCTCTCGATCAATGTACAAGAACTTCTCAAACTTAAAAAGGTAAATCTACTGGTAGGGGTAAAAGAAGGCGTAATTGCCATGCTTGGCTGGGGAGTATCACTATTTTTGCTAGTCTACCCTTCCAAAGACCTTGACTGGTTCTTGCCAGCATATACTTTCAGATTTTTCGTTCTCATCATTTTGAGCGCTTACATTCTAAGCTCAATCAAAACATTCAAACCAAAGTCAAAGAAATTTCCTCTGGCACTATTACTGGCAATAGGCGTTTTTGACATGGCAGGCTTTCTTAGCTATTCATACGGCGTTTCAACTGAACATGCTTCAATAGTGGCACCAATTGGAAGCGCATTTGCAGTAGTCACAGTACTTCTAGCGCAAGTATTTTTAAAGGAAAAAATGAAATTAGGGCAGATCGTTGGAATTATTGGGGTTGTACTGGGATTGATATTGATCTCGATCTAGAATGGATTGATGAAATCAATTTCACTAGATTCTTCTAGCAGACTTTCATATAATCAAGCATGGACAATCTTCATGTAATTCAAATGCAAATACTTCGCGAGCTTACTTTCAAGCCAAATTCCAGATTTAGTGATTTGAATCTTTCTGATCTGACCAATGATCATTTTAGCTATCATGTTCGAACACTTATCAAGCTTGGGCTTGTTGAAAAAGCAGACCAAGGATACAGCCTGACACATAATGGAAAAACATATTCTACTAATATGGATACTGACAAAGCCAGACTAGAAGAGCGTCCAAAAGTTAGTGTTTTTGTTATTCCCTTTCGAAAACGCAAAAAAGGAATTGAATATGCTATTCACACTAGAAGAAAGGAACCATATTATGGATATTCAGGGTTTATTACAGGAAAAGTACGCTTTGGAGAGACAATAACCCAAGCAGCTTCCAGAGAAATGATGGAGGAACTTGGAATTTCTGGCGACCTTTCACACAAATATATACTTCACGAAATGGTTTATGACACAAAAGGCAGTCAACTAGAAGACAAATTTTTCCATATAGTTGAAGCAAAAAATATAAAAGGCCGTTTGCTACAAAAAACAGAAGATGGTGTAAACTCGTGGGTCAGCGAAGAAGAGTATCGTCAAATGAAGCCTAGATTCCATAATGATCTTGAAATACTGGAATGGTACAAACAAGGAAATAGAGACTTCAAAGAGGAGAAATATATTATTGAGACTTTTTAACCTTCTCCAATTCTTTCTTATGAACTCTAATACTCACGGGCTGATTCTTTGGTCGAAATTCGCGCTCTTCTAGAGCTTTTGCAAATTCTTCACGCAGTTTTTCTGCCTCATCTTTTGTTAATTTTCTCCCCAATTTAAGCGCCCTTTCAATCACCTTATTTTTTATCGCCTCTTCAAGGACTTTCAAATCAGGACAAATATTTGCGCCGCGACCTTTCAATTTCCCCTTTAAATCAACCTTTACCTCCCCATTTTCTGTGCGTACTAGCCTGATAAGCTCAGCTTTGGCCTTTTTCTCCCTTGTCACAATGCAAGTTCGCATTGGAGTGTGTTTTTTTTGCACTTCTTGTTTTTTGCCCATGTATTATTAACTTAAGCTAAAGCTTTTTCGATCTCTTCTACGGCCTTTGGTCCAATTCCTGCAATCTTTTCTTTGTTCTCGAGTTTTTCTTTTAGCTCATCCTTGTCTGAAATTCCAGCTTTTCCTAGCGCATTAATAATTCTAGTTGATAATTCCAGCCCATCGAATTGTGGTTCAGCAGCATCACTATCTGCACTACCCTGACTTTCAACCTTAACTGTCTCCCCCTGGATATCAATCTTCCAGGTGGTCAACTTTGCTGCTAATCTCACATTTTGCCCGTCTTTTCCAATAGCAAGACTCAATTGTTCATCTGGGACAATAACTTTCGCGACTTTCAACTGATTTCCTTCTTCAATCTTTGGGTTAACTACCTGCGCTTCCTCAAGAGAAATTTCCTTATCCTCATCTTTGACCTTTTTTACAACCTTTTTATTAAGAGCCTTTACAGAAACTGTTTGCGCCGGGCTCAATGCATTTGAAATAAACTGTTCTTCACTCTCATCCCACAAAATTATATCCACCTTCTCCTCGATCATTCCAACTTTCAATTCATTCATAATTGCATTGATTCGAACTCCTTTTTGGCCAACGCATGAGCCGATTGGATCTATCCCATCGACATTGGAGTAGACTGCTATCTTTGAGCGGCTTCCTGCTTCTCTTGCGATCGCCTTGATCTCGATTGATTCTGAAACAAGTTCTGGAATTTCAAGCTCAAAAAGAGCTTTTAAGAATGCTGGATCTGATCTGGAGATGTATAGGGTTTTACCACGTGCTCCGTCCTCAATTCCTTTTAGTAAAACTTTGTGTCTTATACCGCTTTTGTAGAACTCTGTAGGTACTCGGTCTTCCTGCTTCATGATGGCTGTTGCCTTATTTATCTCCCACAACACATCGTCTCCGTCCATTCTCTGAACAATGGCGCTCTCGACCTCGCCAACCCGGTCCTCAAATTCCTTGATCTGTGCTTCTTTCTCAGCTTCACGAATTTTCTGCAAAATAACTTGCTTTGCAGCTTGAGCAGCAACACGTCCGAAATCCCCTTCTGGAGTGATATCTACTTGAATGTGATCCCCTATTCTGAGTTTTGATTCAATCTTTTGCGCATCCTTAAGAGAAATCTGAGTAGAGATATTGCTCACCTCTTCTACGACTTTCTTGTCAGCGATCACAGCAATTGTCCCCACTTTTGGATCAATCTCAACTGTTACTGCCTGACCTTCTTCTTCTGTATCCTTTTTAAAACCTGTTTCAATCGCCTGTCTGATAGCCTCAACAACAAAATCAGAATCAATCCCTCTTTCGGCCGCGATTTGATTCACTGCTACCATAAAATCTGTTTGTACTGCCATGTTCTTTAATTAATAAATTATTCCACGCATAAGTTATCTAACAAAAAATGGACATAAAGCCCACCTCAAATACATCTATACATGTGAGGCAAGTATATCAAAAATTGCCAAAATGAGCAAAGGTGTGGGATAATCCTGTAGTTATTTTTATCCTATTTCAATGGCTGGAGCAGAGATATTTATAGTAGATCAGTACCAACTTCCGCAATATCATTCGGATACTTCCTTTTATGACGAAGATATCCCTGGAGAACCATATAAACAAGTGGCCCCGACAGAGAAAATAACCGAATTGCCCTTCAGATACTGCTCTTTTGACTCTCAATTCGAGATCCTAACACTACATGAGACAGGCGACATGCCAGAACAAGACATAGACCTTTCAGTCTTGAGACCAAGCCTAAGTGATAAAACCCCCTTAAGAGAAAGAATTATTGCAAGAGAAGATCTAAGACCCTATATATTTAGACTTGAATTTGGCGACGATCAGGGGAATATTATTGATTATTTCTTCATTGACTTCGGCTGTAAACTAATAACCCAAGATTCTGACAATCAGTTTGTCCATCCGCTCCCTTTCATGAGTGCAAAACGAGAAATAATTGATGGGGAGCCATGGCTTACAAATTTTGTGGATATCAATTTGGAACAAGACTATAAAGATATCATGTTTAATGGCCAACCAGATATGGGGCAAAGATACTTCGTTCTTTGGGAAACCGAACTTGGACTTGAGATAGATGGTCCGCAAACCAATATAGGTTATTTTGTAGTACACTTTATTGATAGAAGAACTAATCAAGTCAGTATTGTTCTAATTCCAGATCCTGAAAACCCTGAATTTATAACAATCAACGCCTCTGATATTCAACCAGACCCTATCTTAGAAGAAGTATTTAAGGAATACGATGAATTCCAACGAAAACATGCTTCTTATCCCTTTGGCCTTACTCGCCTGGCTTTGGGGTAAATTGATTTTCGCTACCTCCACCTGATTTTACTCGAATGAAATACCCCTTTCTCTCGATCAAGTTGATATCATTTCCATACGTCACGTCATCTTCATAAATGAGATTTTTATAAAGACCAGATGAATAATCAGAAACCGTATCAGCCACAATTCCATCTGCATTCATATCCTTTAATAACTCCTCTGCAGTATAAGATTGCTCGTTAGTATATACTCCAACCAGATTCCATCCATTGCGCACACTAAATGGAACTGACTCATCAAATTTATTTCCCTTGATATCAGCTTTTGCATAGGTATAATTGAGAACAAAATATCCCTGGCCTGGAATCAGATGGAAATCATTTGAGAATTCGCTCCCATCTTCTCTTTCAGTGAACATCACAAATCCTGTATCAGTATATTTTGCTACGTGTTTTATACTTGCCCCCTTGGAATTGAAATGTTGTACTAGTTGGCTAGCCGTATCAATATCTTCACTAGGACTTAATGGCAAAGCTATCAGATTCCAGCCAACTTGAAGTTCATAGGTCGCTGCATCACTATCTTTTTTGAGCTTTATTTGCTTATAGTCGCGAATGATTTTTTCGTCCGGATCTTTGATGCCATTACCATTTGTATCGATGAAGAGTCGCACTTTTTTGGCTTTTCGACCATCTAAATTTACTGCAAATTCAGCAATAGGCTGATCAAAGCTTTCGCCATAATAAGCAGAATATGCACCGGATTCAGCTAAATCTACTCCTTCGTTATTGGATTGCCCCAAAATTGATTCAGCCCTTACAGAAGAAACAAAAGAACTACTTTGATAATTTAGTAAATTATCAGGACAACGCGTAGGATCAACCAGTACATCTTCTAACCTTGTCCAAGTATTACTTTTCACATCGCAAACACCTGGATATGGCTGAGAAAAGGTAAGTCTACAAAACCCATCCCCACTTCGAGTAATACTTAAAGGCAAATCTCCCTCTCCATCTGATTTTGGTATACAAACTGGCTGGACATGGGATGCCACCAAATCTAAATCAATACATTGCCCATCAAGTACACAGGTATTATAGGCAACTTGTGTTTCCCATTCCCGGCTTGTATCATAATTATGTGGATCATCAGCAATCATATCAATAAGAGTTGAATCACTAGCTGTTGGATCACAGCTTCCCCCTGTAATATATATATTACATGTACCGTTCATGTCTATAATACTACTAACTTCCTCAAACGAACCGTTTACCAACATACAGACCTTCTTAGTTGAATTATTAAACGCACTCAAACTGATATACTTTTCAGTACTTGGGTCATAACAACTATCATAAGGCGCATCTCTTTCTGAAGAATTAAAAGGATCAGTAAATTGACATAAAGTTTCTGTAGGAGTAAACACGCACTGTTGATTTGGGACCTCTTGTTTTGACACACTGAAGAATACATAACGTCCTTGAGCATCATCATATCCACATACTTGTTCACCTGGCGTATACGTCAACGTAGTAAAACTTGGATGAATGAGTGCAAGATTATTGTATGCCATACATGGAGTTCCAGGCAAACTGATTTCCGTCTTGGTTACATTGCATACACCTCCCCCATCAGTCGGAGTTATTGAGTCAACAATAAAACAATCATGGATTTCTTGAACACCATCATCTAATTTATCTATACAATGCTTAGAAACGCCAGGATTGACGTCAAAAAAAGTGTATACTCCGCTCGTTTCACTATAAAAACATGTATTAGCAGCAACAGGAACATTTTCGACGCCAACAGATGAACTCTCTTGAGATACCGGAACTCCCGTGTCAGTATAAGAAACCTGAGTATCCTGACCCTCTCCTGTGAAATCCACATTTACATCAGAACCCTCTTCGTTCATCCTAGAGTCAACCACATTCTCGCACTCATTGCCATCGGGACAGCTTCCTTCTGGAACACATTCCCCCTCTTCCTTGATGCCATTATTGCAATATGGACCAAAAGGATTTGTTGGTTCCTCTGGGCAAAATCCACCTGGACCTGTGACTAGGTTTTCCTGAGCACTACGCTGATTATCATCATTATACGCAATACATCTACGATCAACTCCATTTGGACAAGTTATACACTCTGCTGTAGTTCGATCAAGCTTATCGCACTCAGCATCATTCCAGCATCCCCCTCCAACTGGAACCGTGCCTGGAACCTCCTCTGAACCTTCTTTTTCCTCTTGGTAAGGACAATAACCATCAAGCAGCGCTATCGTCCCATAAACATCTGTCCAATTTGAAATGCAAATATGCATATCAGAATCATCGCATTTAGAGCATTTTGCATATTCACCCCCAGCACATCTTTCGCTCGTATTATTCGGATCACATACACTCCCAGTTGGCAATTCATTTTGAACAGGAGTATCATCTATCAATCCATCATCAACTATTGCTGAAGTTTTACCTAATAAAGACCCTCCTGCAGCTTCACTTTGTGAGCCCTCTCTTTCTAATAAAATCGTATCCAAAGGTTTATACTCCGTAGTTCTAAATTTACTACTGGTATTTAGTTCTTTATCTTCAAATTTAATCTCTAACTCAAATATATCCTCTCCTTTTGTCACACTCACGTATTCATCTAGGGCAATATTACGGATCGAAGAAAGATCAAGACTATATGTATTCGTAAACAATGGGGTGCTCATAGTACTAGACACCTTATCCTCATCAGTCCCATCAAGTATAGAAAAATAAACTACTCCATTCACATCTAAATTGTGCTGCTCTTCATAGACCACCTTCCCATACACCGGATCTGGCGTCTTTAAATCCTCTATTATCTTCCCGGTCTTGATCATTGGCAAATCTGCTTTGTCCGCATCTTTACTCTTGAGCAAAACTGTCCCCCCAACTTTCACCTCATATTCCTTTTCAGGTTCCAATCCTCTTATGCTTACATGGTGCATTTTTCGCTTTTCGGCACCGCCTTCATCCAGCACATATTCACCCTCATTATTTTGATCAACATCCCTATCATCATAAAAAATCTCCTCACTAGTAAATCCCACAAGAGGCACTCCCCAGCTTCCCTTTCCTTTTTCCTTCACATAGACCTTTGCCACGCCTTCTTTCTCACTATACCAACTAACACTAGCTCCTGAATCAGTAATATTTGTAATTCGTACGTCTTCAGGCATATTTCTTCTATCCAAAACAGCAAGCAAACCAAACACGATAAAAAGCAAAACTAATATCAGAACTCCAATCATGGCAGGCAGATATTTCTTCTTAAGCACAAGCTTGAGCTTGTCCATGTTTACGTTCGTAAATTTATATATAGCTACCAATAAGATATACCATCTCAATTATGATTTCAACAAATTATTGCGTATAATTACATATGCAAAATTTGCAGGATAAAAAAATCGCAATAACACATGATTATTTGATCGAGTATGGTGGTACTGAAATGGTCCTTTGGGAGCTTCTCAAGATATTCCCACAAGCAGATGTCTATACTGCGCTCTTTAAACCAACCAAAAGAAAGAGAGATTTCTGGATAACAGTAGAAAAGCACATAACCCAAACAAGCTTCATAAACAAACTACCTTTCATCAGGAAAACATGGAAAATATTCATGCCCTTTTATATTAGATTTTTCCAGAAACTAGACCTTTCAAAATACGATCTTGTCATCAGCTCTTCTGCAGCATTTGCAAAGTATATTAATACTGACAAAGGCACAAAACATGTTGCATATATCCACACCCCTCCAAGATTCCTCTGGGGATATGACACCTCTGTTTTTCACAAAATTCCTGCCCCCTTCAGGTTTCTTGCAAGACCTATACTCAACAAATGGCGAAAACTTGATAAAAAATATGTGGGTCAAGCTGATGTACTTCTGGCAAACTCCCACTATATCCAATCAAAAATAAAGGAGGTCTATAACGCGCAAGCAAAAGTTTTGTTCCCGCCTGTTGCAATTGAAAGTATATTGAACGCACCAAAACAAGAGCCTCAGGACTTTTATTTAACTATTGGTCGAATATATGACTATAAAAAAATTGACGTGATAGTGAAGGCATTTGTGGAGAATAAAGAAAAATTGGTCGTGATAGGAGATGGCCCACAAAGACAGAAACTGGAAAAAATCGCCACAAAAAACATCCAGATCCTGGGCTTTGTAGACGAGGACGCGAAAGTTAAACTTTTGAAGCAGTGCAAAGCCTTTGTTTTTGCTGCAGACGAAGATTTTGGAATTGTGATGGTAGAGGCGCTTGCCGCAGGAAAACCAGTCATCGCCTATAGAAAGGGTGGCGCTCTTGAAATAGTTCAAGAAGGTAAAACCGGTCTACTATTTAGTGAGCAAACCCCTAAGTCCCTAAACCAGGCAATTGAAAAATTTCAATCCTTGAAATACTCTGAGGACCAAATCATAGCTTCATCCAAAAACTTCACTACTAAGAACTTCCGCAAAAATATACAATCAGCTATAATGCCCCTGTAATGCAAAATATTATTGCTCAAAAACAACCTAGGCAGGACCAAATTGATTTTGGCCTTAAAACAAAAAGATTCCAGCCATTTGCTCTTATCAATCGGAAACTCCAGGATCTTGAGATGAAACTTGAAGTCATGCCTTTTTGGAAAAATCTTTCTTTCGTATTTGCGGCATTCTCGTCAGTTGTCATACCAGCGGGCCTAGTAAGTATCATGATCTACAAATTCAACCAAATCCCAATGCAAATCCCACTTTTTTACGACCCTGTAAAGGAGAGTTGGCAACTTGTAGACAAGAGCATAGCAATTGTCATTCCAATTAGCTATGGCATCTTGAATTTGATCCTTTTAAATATCAATAACTCTGTTTTTCAGTTTGACAGACGACTATCCCAAGTTTTGATATTTACCATGAACATAGCAAATATCCTATTTTTAATTGCATTTTCACAAATATTAAGCATCGCTTTACTCTAAAAAGACCATGGATTTTGAAGTTCCAACAGCAATAAGCCAATATTTTCCATATTTGCCACCTGCAATGATCGCGTTTGTAGCAGTTTTTCTTGTCACACCCCTTATTGGGCGCATAGCAAGAAAATTCGGATTTGTAGATCTGCCTGCTGACAAACGAACTCGTGACGATAGAACCAAAGCCCAAAGGATTCACAAAAAAATCATGCCAAAACTTGGAGGTGTGGCAATTGTAATAGGATTTTTCATCACGCTTTTATTTTTCGATGATATACCTTCGAGCGTTCACGGAATTCTAATAGGACTGGGCCTCATCACAATGCTTGGCATCTTAGATGACAAATACGAATTATCTGGAAAAATTCAAATATCAGTGCAGTTACTAGCCGCTATCATCGTGGTCGTATCTGGCGTCACAATCCTGGACTTTCAAGTTGCAGGGCAGTTTATCGATTTATCAACATACACGAGCGACATAAACATATTTGGATACCTATACACTTTCAACTTTCCCGCAGATTTCATCACAATTTTCTGGATTTTGCTTGCTATGAACTCTCTTGCGTGGTCATGCGGGATCGACGCGCTTGGGGAAAGCTTGACTCTTGTTGCAGTGATCACGTTTGGAGCATTGTCAATGAAATTTGGAAATCCTTCCTACACTTATCTATTTTTCATATTTGCTGGGTCTGTTGCAGGGTTTATTCCATACAACTTTCCAGGTGCAAAAATTCTTGGGGGCACAGCCGGACACCTGAATTACGGCTTCTTCCTTTCCACTATGGCGATTGTGAGTGGGACGAAGTTGCCTACAGTGATTATCATTTTGACGATTCCATTGATTGACATGATTTGGGTGCTAATTGGCAGAATCAAAAACAACCACTTGAAATCTCCTCTTGATCTTTTGTCAATTAATGATCGAACTCATCTGCACCACCGCATCATGGACCTAGGATTTAGCATAAAACAAACACTCTATCTTGAATTGACCCTATTCTCAATATTTTCAATTATCGCGTTTTACCTTGGAGGATTTAGCTTTGACTTTGTGATACTTGCCTCCTCTATTGTTGCAATCCTACTGTTTTTTGCTTTTCTTACCATTCTTTATAAAAATGGATACAAGAAAAAAAATGGAAAAAATGCCCAGAAAAAACCTGAACAAACCATAAAACAAGATCCTACCCCAGAAGAAAGATATGCGTACTAAAAATAAACCCACAAAAAAACAAGAGAGCCAGATCAAACTCAAAGTTCTAAAACTGTATCTTGATGGGCATTCGCAAGAAGAGATTCAAAAAAAATTAGAGGATCAATTCCCTGCTAAAAAGCTAAAAACCATAGTCAAAGAAAATGCATTTTTGAGTCCAAAAAGTTTTCGACTTGGAGCAATCCTTTTATTTTTTCTCACACTTTTAACCCCTCCAATCACCGTTTATATTAGAGGGTACGAATACAGAAATATCCTTGACGACATCATGCTCATTTCAATTATTTTTTCAGCGCCATTTATTCTTTTGGGGCTGGGGTTATACATCACAAAGGATCTAAAGAAATTGCGCACAGGCGCACTTGCCTTGATATTCTACCTTGTAATATACATTCTTGTTTTTGTAGAAGTATCAAGAGAGATAAAAATCTGGACATTGGTGCTGTTTCCATTGATTCTTCTTCCAACCTTTGTAGGAGAATACTGGAAGCTACAAACTCTGATGAAACAGATCGAAAAGAAATCCAAGAAAGACTAGTTTACTCGAACTACTATTGTTATCTCTTCATTGTTTAGTGGCTGAAATGGCGCTTGAGATCCTTCATAGACAACCCCGCCCGAAAGCTGCGCAATTTTTTCTGCAATATGCGCTTTTTGCCCGCCCGAAAAATCAAAAATTTGAATGTCTGGACCATCTGGTAGCATAGCCTGGGCATATTTACTTTCTTTTGCAAAAATGTAGTAGTCGCCTGAAATTTTTGTAAAATCCTGGTACTTGGAATTATTGAAAACTGCATTCCCTCCTGTGTACGAATTCACATACGCAAATATTGCTGCTTGATCTATTTGGGAATCTGGATTATCCATTACTTCATGAAGGTATTTTCGAACCAATTTCCATTCATCTTCCTGACAGCAAGACTGATCCCAGGCTGTTGGAATCAAATAATATCCAGATCTTGTATGAGTTCCAGGTGGCGAATAAAGAGGCTTTGTAAGAAGCGCATTTGTCCCTCCAAATTCATAATCCAACACTACACGCTGGACATCCTCAAGGTCTATCTCACTTAGAATTTCTATGCCAAGAGCCACATCCTTGAGAGAAATTGGACTCATTTGGATCTTTCCTTGAAAAGACTGATAAATCTCATACATTGTCATAGGATCTGATAAAGTCTGACTGTGTGTTATACGGTTGCCAATTTCTGTCATGAGTATCTGTTGCCGCTTGTTTCGATCAAAGTCATTGCTAGTTTTTCTAACACGTACAAAGCAAAGTGCCTCTTCAGATGTCAAGAACTGCCGCCCCTCTGGGAAAAACACATAGTCGTACCCGTAAGTCTTGTTTGGACAATAGTCAGAGATATCTCTTGGGACATCTATCCAGATTCCCTTCTTCCCGTTATTTTCCTCGCCAACTATATCGATAAGTTCCACAAAAGCATCCAGAGTTATAATCGCATAATAATCAACACCAAAACCCGTGATGTACGAAACATACTTTTTCATCATCTCAACACCAGACTCGGGGCAGTCATTTTTTTCTGCCATGTCATAAATTCTATTGATATACTTCTGGTCTTCAAATTCCTGATGCATACACTCTTCATTGACAGGAAGGCTGGTGTCGCGCGGAATACTGATATATGTAGCCTGCTGCTTCTCCCGATCATAAACAATCTGCATGATCACATCGATCTTCCTTGTGCCATTCCACTTCTCAGGTATATATTCTTCACCATTGTATTCCACTCCTCTAGTGTCAATTCCCATAATAAGAGTAGAAACATATCTTTTTTCCTTTTTAGTAGGAGTGATAACTTGAGCTGTTTTGATGATACTTTTACCAGCGACCTGTTTTAAATGCTGCTTTGGCGTAATACTGTCTTGTTTGTATACTATTGCAAAATATGTGATCAGGGCGATGAGTAATATGCCAAGAATTGAGCCAAACACATAGCGCTTCTTTACTCTTTTCTTGCTTGGAGGTTTTTCTACCTCCAGGTTCTCAGGAGCCTCCTTCTGATCAAGCGTATCAAGTTGTGCATGCAGATTTTTTACAAGCATAAAAGCATAAGGTCAGTAATTTTTTTTAACTAGGCGTCAATCAGGACTTGGAGTAAATCTTACATCTTCTCCACCACCTGATTCTACTCTTATAAAATACGCATTTCTTTCATATAAGCTGAAATCATTCCCGTATAGTAAATCATCTACGTATACTACATTCTTGTAAAGGCCAGAGTCGTATTTTGTCACTGTGTCAGCGACGATTCCCTGGGCGTTCATGTCTTCGAGTAGTTCCTCTGCGGAATATTTTTGTTCATTTGTATAAACCCCTACCAAATTCCATCCGTTTCGAACTCTAAATGGCACCTCTTCATCGAATTTGTTCCCCTCAAGTCGCACATCTGCTCTAGTGTAGTTTAAGACAAAGTAACCTTCCCCTGGTATCAGATTAAAGTCATCATTGTACTCCTGATCTGCTTCATCTGCTCTTTTTGTATACATCACAAATCCTGCGTCAGTGTATTTGGCAAGATGCACTATACCTGCTCCTTGATCATTGAAATGCCCTATTAACTTGCTTGCTGTATTGATATCCTCACTTGAGAATACTGGCAGAGCTATCATGTTCCATCCTGTTTGAAGACTATAGACTGCTACATCGGATTCTTTTCTAAGTGTGATCTCTGTGTATTCCTCTAGTACTTCTTCGTCTTCGTCCCTGACTCCATTTCCATTGGTGTCAACAAATAGTCTTATTTGTATCTTGTCTTCGCCATCCAGGTTCAGAGCGAATTCTCCCAATGGTTCATCAAATTCACTACTAACAATCGAGTATGTGCCTGATTCATCCGCCTCAAGTGAATCAGGTTCTGTCTGCGCTGAGACTCTTCCCAATACACTTAAGTTACTTGAAGTAGTCGAAAGCTTATTATAAGGCTCTCCTGGTACGGGAAACTCAATATAATCTTCTGTGCCCGTAGAATCCTCCTCCAGATAGTTACTCCAATTTTGATAAGCCATTGCAAAATTTGCGCTAACTCTATAAGTTTTTTGTGCTGTGTAAGGAGAAGCCTCGTTTCCATCTCCTGTTTCTGAGCTACCACTGCCAGTACTTCCAGCTTCAGCTCCAGTAGTTGCGTCATACTTTTCGGTTAGGCCTGTCAACTTGGCACCAGTTTCTAATATGGTTACTCTTTCTTGATTGGTTCCTGGCCAAATTTCTACAAGAATTTGGACATCCCCTACTGCTGGAGGGGTCCCACCACCCTCTTCTGGATTTCCCTGCGCCTGAGCTGCAGTTTGAAATGCTAATCGATTTTGCAGCTGACTAGTACCGCTTGCCTCAGACAACGTAAGTTTTTGAAACGGCTGATACCCTTCTTCTGTATAGGAATCCTCAACAATCCAATCCTTGCCACTCATAATCTGGAACTGCATTTCAGAAGCATCTATTTCATCATTCCCAAAAATTCGCAAATCCACAGAATAGGTCAGATTTGAAGCAACATATGTACTAGCCCTGGTGGACTCGTCAATAGCTTTTGTCAATATGATCACCGAATCCTCTGCCTCGACACTCTCTATTTGTCCATATCCTGGGTCCGGGGTCTTCAAATTTTCATTGATCGCCCTGGTCTCAATCGTCTCAAATGATGTTCCACTTTCGTATTTACTAATCTTTTTAATACTCCCAACTAGAGCATATTCATACTCCTTTTCAGGCTCCAGTCCTCGGATCGTCACATGATGAGTGTATCTTGTCTTTACCCCTTCTTCTTTCAATTCATAATCCCCATAGGCATTTTGCTCCATATCACGATCATCATAAAAAGGACCAAGATCCCATCCGCCTGCCCCTTTCTCTTTTACAACCAACTTTCCATCAGTCATCTCTCCTGTTCTCCACACAATTGAAGCCCCTGTGTCAGTCACATTGGTCACCATCACAGAATCCGGATCCATCTTGCTATCAACATAAAACAAATAACTTAAAAATGCCAAAAGAGCTAACAAAGGCACGAAAATCACGATGAGCAGAACAATCACAAATTTCTTTGAAAACATAATATGAACTATTAATAATTTTTATAAATTAAGGCCTCAATCAGGACTAGGTGTAAAGCGTATATCCTCCCCACCACCTGATTCCACTCGCAGGAAATATCCTTCTCGCTCATATAGATCAAAATCATTTCCATAAAGCAAATCCTCTACATAAACCACATTCTTGTACAGTCCAGAATCGTACTTTGTCACTGTGTCAGCAACGATTCCCTGAGCACTCATGTCTTTCAATAACTCCTCTGCAGAGTAGGTTTGTTCATTTGTATAGACTCCAACAAGATTCCATCCATTTCGTACTCTAAATGGCACTGCTTCATCGAATTTGTTGCCTTCGAGTCTTACTCGCATTGCAGTGTAATTTAGAACAAAGTATCCCTCACCTGGAACTAGATGGAAGTCATCATTGAATTCTTGGGTCAAATCATCCTCTCTTTTTGTGTACATTATAAATCCAGCGTCAGTATATTTGGCGAGATGCACTACACTTGCTCCTTGATCATTGAAATGCTGAATAAGTTCACTTGCTGTATCAATCTCCTGGCTTGAGAAAATTGGCAGAGCAATCATATTCCATCCAACTTGAAGATCATAGATTGCTACATCTGATTCTTTACGAAGGCTGATGTCTATGTATTTATCTAGGACAAATTCATCCGGGTCCTTGATGCCATTGCCGTTTCTATCTACGAATAACTGGATCCTAATTTTATCCTCGCCATCCAGATTTACAGCAAATTCACCAATTGGTTCTTCGAATTTATCGCTTACTACTGAATAGACACCAGATTCGTCGGCTTCGAGGCCTTGATTGCCTTGGGCAACAACTGTAGATAAAAAACTTCCCTTGATATCCTGAGCAACTCTACTTGATTGATCGTATAACCTCTTTAGCTCACACTCAGAATAACCAGCATAAGCTGTAGACTCTTTATCACTAAATCCAATAACTTCGTACACTAGATCTTGGCCATCCCCCCCAATACAAGTAACTTTACCTCCAATTCTTGGATAAGTCACCCCTGTATAATTACAGATATGTACACAGTGTTCTGTGCTTAATGTAGGCCCTGACTTTTCCTCAAGAAGACAAGTAGGGTAATCATAAATTCTGTTCTGCTCATCAAGACCAAAGACCGAATATACATCACTGTAGCATACAACATTTCCTCCAACAGCTGATGTGACAACACCACCATTTGGACAAATATATTTACATTCATTTTCAGATGGAGCCATAGAGGGATTTGTATTAATTGCGACTTCAGCTGCAGTTTCTTCGTTACCATATTTTTTAGCTACTAAATTTGAAACGGATGAAGCATCCTGCGCTGCATTTTTCCCACCAATGAAAGGGTCACCCATAGCAGCAGACTCCTGAGTACCTTGAAAGCTAGGAATAACAAAATCTGAACTTGAATCTGAGCTCCCAGAATCATTACCAGTAGCACAATATTCACTAAAGGAAAGGTGGCTAGACCCCCATCCTATGCCAGCACAATACCCTGGTGTTGCGCCACGACCTTCATTACAACCAGTACTTGCGCAATAACCGCCTCCATTACAAATTACAACACCATCCTCTGGCTCCCTATCCCCTGAATGACAACCTGCGGCACATAAACCACTTAATGACGTATCGCAATCTTTTTGTCCTCCTGTTCCGTCTTTGTCACTACCTGCTGACGAACTGTCGCTGCTACTACTTTGAGAATCACTTGAAGTAGGAGGACTATCTGGACATTTCGCTTCCAAGCATGCTCCTATACCTGTCACAGAGGATCCCACACAAAAACTACCTGATAAAGTCGAATCTAACAAATTACAAGGCTGACACAATCCGGTTGAGCATTCATTATCAGCGCTACATCCGGTCTCACACTCGTTCATTAATGCATAAGCTTTATTTATTATTCTACTTTCAATTCCATCACCTTCTTCCTGCTCCTTAATGGTTAATGTCTCAAAAGGCTTGTACCCGTCATTTTCAAACCTATCCCCGACTAGGGTATCTTTCCCACTCATTATAATAAAGTTCACATTACTCGCTGAAAAATCTTCACTTTCAAATACCTGCAAATCTATAGAGTAGGTTGAATTCGAGGAAAGGAAGCTACTAGCACGAACAAAATTTGATTCATCTGCAAAAGCATCTGTTAGAATTATCACCGAATCATCCGCCTCTATATTCTCTATCTGTCCATAGCCTGGATCTGGAGTTTTAAGATTTTCATTGATAGCTTTGGTCTTGATGACTTCAAAAGTCGTTCCGCTTTCATAAGCCTGAACTTTCTTGATATTCCCCACAAAAGCATATTCATATTCTTTTTCAGGTTCAAGGGATCTAACTGTCACATGGTGAGTGTAGCGCTCTTGCGCACCAGCCTCTTTCAATTCATACTCCCCTTCATCATTCTGCTCCATATCCCGATCATCATGAAAAGGTCCAAGATTCCATCCACTTTTACCCTTTTCTCTTGCAACAAGCTTACCCTCAGTCTTTTCCCCTGTTCTCCATACAATCGAAGCTCCTGTATCAGTAACATTGGTCACCATCACAGAATCCGGATTCATTTTGCTATCAGAATAGACCAAATAGCCTAGGAACCCCAAAAGAACCAAAAGAGGCACTAGA
>Ga0114923_10001158_pt1 | contig 18676 bp, 14 predicted proteins | sample SumtaG_FD_89578 | JGI IMG/M metagenome (GOLD analysis project Ga0114923, IMG submission 89578) | Deep subsurface microbial communities from Indian Ocean to uncover new lineages of life (NeLLi) - Sumatra_00157 metaG | ecosystem: Environmental > Aquatic > Marine > Oceanic > Sediment | place: near...
AATAAACTTCATCAACCCCGTGTTTTTTTGATTATAATCTCCACGCGCCTGTTTTTCCGGCGACCCTCCCTCGTGTCATTTGAAAACCGCGGCCTTAAGTCGCCATACCCACCAACGGCAAATCGCTCGGGAGAAAGGCCTTTCTTCTCAATAAAATAATCGTGTACATTTAAAGCGCGATAGAGAGAAAGCTCCCAGTTCGAACGATAACGACCCCTTCTTATGGGTATGTTGTCTGTATGTCCCATTATGAGCACATTGCCTGAAATAGGACCAAGGACTTCGGCAAGCAAGTCAAATAGCGGGAAAACATCTTCCTTGATTTCAGCCCCCCCTGAATCGAACATAATCATTTCTTGAAGGCTTATGATAAGCCCTCTTTCATCTTCTGATATGTCAATAAGATCTTTCAAATCCTTCAGGGCCTCATCGTATTCGGCATCATCTTCCATGGTCAGGACATCTTTTAATATCTCAAGTTTGGTCATGTGGATATCCTTTTTCTTTTCAACTATCTTACGATAACGATCCCTTAAAGCGTTTATCATATTCAAACCGGCAGGTTCCATGGCACCACCGGCACCTTGCTGCATTATATCGCGTGGAGTAATTATCCGTTCCATATCAGACGAGACCCCAGCCGTACCGAAAATACTGAAGGCGTCTTTTAGTCTCTCTACATCTATTGGAGTAATTAACCGTTCCATATGAGACGAGACCCCAGTCGTACTGAAAATACCGAGGACGTCTTTTAGTCTCTTTACATCCATTGACGACATGGAAAAAAGAAGGACAAAAAACGTCAAAAGGAGCATGAGGAGATCTCCGAAGGTCACCATCCATGCGGTGTGATCTATTTTAGGTCCATCATCTTTTTTATTGGTTTTTTTCATTGGCGCAACATTAATCAATCATACGAAATAAAAATCTCTTAAACACAAAAAAACGGGATGGTTCTTTCCGGTAAATCTGTGCAAGTCCTCCCTCAGACCTTCGATCCAGGACAATGTCGACCCGGCGGTTCTGAGCCCTTGTCTCTTTTGTTTCGTTGCTTGCAACGGGCTTATACTCTCCGCGGCCATAGGCCGTCAGGCGCGCGGGATCGACCTTGCCTATGGACACAAAAAACTTTAACACCTCCTGCGCCTTCAGGGCGGAAAGCTCCCAATTCGAGTGTAACAAGTCTTGATCCGGCGGCCTGTTGTCTGTGTGGCCTACGATCTCAACAGAATAACTGTCCTGATTAATCACATCGCATAGTCTTTTCAGAAAATCATAACTCGACCGTCTAATCGTGAAGCCGCCTTCATCAAAAATCATGTAGTCTTGTATGCTGACCACCTTTCCTTCTTGAGATGTCCGGAGGGAAAGTGGCTCGGATTTTGTTTCAGTTTCACTAATCTTGCTTTCATCGGACAGTATCGGTGGTTGGGGCAGCGAAATCCCTTCTAATTCACCCTTCAAGGGTGAAAGCCCTCCCGGCAGAACCCCAAAACTTCCTGTCAAGGATCCGAGTGCCTCAAACTTGCGTCTTTCATCAATGACGGCCATTGAATTGATCACAACGAAAAACGCCAAAAGTATAATAAAGAGTGAGATAATCATCATCCGTATCCCGCCCTGCTGACCACCATCCTCAAATTGGTCCTGCCTTGGTTTCATATAACGACAATCCCTACCTATACCGTTCTTTCCGTTGACTTGGTGCCAAGAACGCCTGGAGTTTCTGCTCCACAATACGGGGGTTTTCTCCGTTTGAAAGACATATGACCCCCCAATGACCATCTCCTTTATCAGGACCTCTTCGCCGCTGCGGGTCCGGAGCTTTCCGGCTATGGGCAAACATATAATGTTGGCTATAATAGAGCCGTAAAAGGTTGTTAAAAGTGCCACTGCCATGGCCGGCCCGATTGAACTTGGATCATCCATACTTTGTAACATCTGTACCAACCCGATGAGGGTGCCTATCATGCCGAGGGCAGGAGAAAAAGTACCCATGGTTGTGAAGATCTCTGCCCCCTTTCGGTGCCGACTCTGTACAAACGTAATCTCGGTTTCAAGAATCTCCCGAATCGCCTGTGGCTCCAGGCCGTCGATAGAAAGCTGAACCCCTTTTTTTAGAAATTCTTCTTCAACACTCTTGAGTTCAGCCTCCAACGACAGGATCCCCTCCCGGCGTGCCTTTGTAGAAAAATCCATGAATTGTTTAATAATATCTTCGCTTAACGTCCGCTTCTTAAGAAAGACGTTTCTCACAATCTGGAACACAGCCAGTACTTCCTTCAAGGGATAGCTAATCATGGTAGCGCCCATGGTCCCGCCTACCACAATCATTATGGAGGGGACATTGACAAAAAGGCCGAGTCCGCCACCCATCATAATAGCCATGATCACAAGACCAAAGGCTGAAATAATCCCGAGAACAGTTGCAATATCCATAGATACTTCCCCTTAACAGTAATGTCAGTGGTCAGTTGTCAGTCGAATCTATATTTTCAGACATTTGCTGAATTAACTGATTTCGCGGCCTCCGGGCTGGAAGCGGCCCAGGAGGGTTTCGGCAACGAACACTACACCCTTAACAAGATTGCTCAATATCTCAGCTATGGATAGAGCAACCTTTGTGCCATGTCGGCGGGATAGTCAGTGGTCAGTGGTCAGTGGTTGGTGGTTGGTGGTAATATGGGGTAGTCGGTGACTGATAGTTTGGAGCAAATAGATAGTAATTTCAGGCAGTTTAGTGATTCAGGGACAAACAAGCCCATACGTTTTGAAAGGATAGAATTTTTGCGTGAGGTGAGTCCCGCCCTGTTCGGCCGGAGAGGCCATGTCAAAGTCAAACGGGCCCGTCAATCTGTTGACGTGTTGGGAGGCAATATCCACGTTCGACTGTTCCAGGGAGTTGGGAGAAGGGTTGCCAGGACCACGGGGCCAGAGCTTCCCGTTTATGTTGTGTTGAACTTTCCACTACATCGATCTGTCGCGGTCTTTCCCCGGCTAAAAAGAGATCCCACATCTCCTTGTAGGCCCTCTCCAGATTCCTGGCAAATCGCAGGGTGTCAAAAAGAGGTCCTGTCAAACGATTTTTTGCGAGCCTCCAGTGTATTGTTTGCAGTTCGGCTGGATCACGCGCCAACCGCACGGCAAGGTCTTCGTACTCCTCTAAACTATGTGTGATCAACTCAGACAACCCGATTGCCGTCAGTATACTCGAGGACATACGCGACGCAAAATTGCCGCCTTGCAGTGTTATCACGGGAACGCCCACCCTCAATGCATCACTTGTCGTGGCGGCTCCACTGACAATCCGCGTATCCAAGGCCAGATCCGCAAGCCTCAGACGCGCCAGGTGTTCGCCTTTCGATAATCTTTCCGCGAAAACCAGCCTTGCAGGGTTCACGCCTCTTGCTTCGGCCTCCTGTCTTAAATTCTTCTCAGCGGTTTCATTTATCTGTTGCAGCCACAAAACGCCTTCCGGAACCTGCCGAAGGATTTTCATCCAACTATTAAACATTACAGGTTCAATCTTGTAGCCCTGATTAAATGAACAGAATACAAAACTGCCTTCGGGTAATCCGAAAACCGTCTTTTTCCAGTCTTTGTTTGAGATCTCCTCACTTTGACTGTTTATTTGATAGCAGTGAGGTAAGTATACGAAATTCTCGCTGTAGTACTGAGCGTGATCCTCGGGAGTCACGATTCTGTCTGTAATAATATAATCAAAAAAGTCGGCCCCTGTGGTGCCTGCCAAACCAAGGTATCTGGCTTGAACAGGCGCCGGGCGAAAAGCGCATATCTCTAACCTATTGCCCCCTGTGTATCCATTCAGGTCAATGAGGATATCTACCTGATCTTCGTATATGCACTTTGCCGCGTCCATATGATTCAGGTTGCGTATGTCAACAAATCTATCGCAATCCCGCTCTATTCGTTTTCTGTAGTAAGTCCCGTCATCTTCTCCGTCGGAGTAACAAATGATCTTAAATTCATCGCGATTGTGCAATCCAAATAGGTCGAGCATCAGATGTGTCTTAGGATGATTGCGAAAATCATTTGAGAGGTAGCCGATAGCGATTTTTCTTTTACACGATCTTCTAACATCAAATGAAAAGTGAATGTTCAAGTCCGACATACGCTTAGCAATATCGCAGCTCCATGACTTTGCGACAGCAAGATTGCGAGACAGATCAGTGTGTCTCATAAGGCTAATAAAGGGCGATTCAGCAGTTTTTGTTCCATTGTCTAGGGCCTTTTTTGTTAAGCTATCAAGTCTGTCTGTCATACCTTCAAGTTGCCGCCAGGCACAGGTTCGTTGTAATTGGCAAACGAGTTCGCTATGCGCTTGAGCGAACTCCGGTTCGATCTCCAGGGCTTTTTCATAGTAGGAGATCGCTTCGTTCAACTTGTCCTGGTCTTGAAACGCATTACCTATGTTGTTATATACTCCTGCAAAATCCGGTTTTAACTCCAGGGCTTTTTGATAGCAGGAGATCGCTTCGTCTAACTTGCCTTGATTTCTAAACGCATTACCCATATTATTATGTGATTCACCGCAATCCGGTTCGATCTTCAGGGCCTTTTGATAGCACAAAAACGCTTCGTTTAACTTGCCCTGGTCTTGAAACGCATTACCCATGTTATTATACGCTTCAGCGCAATCCGGCTTTAACTCTAAGGCTTTTTCATAGCAGGAGATCGCTTCGTTTAACTTGCCCTGGTCTTTAAACGCATTACCCATGTTATGATACGCTTCAGCGCAATCCGGTTCGATCTTCAGGGCCTTTTGATAGCACAAAATCGCTTCGTCTAACTTGCCCCGGCCTTGTAACATATTACCCATATTATTATGCGCTCCAGCGTAGTCCGGTCCGATCTTCAGGGCCCTTTCATAGCACAAAATCGCTTCGTCTAACTTGCCCCGGCCTTTAAACACATAACCAAGGTTATGGTATGCTTCAGCGTAGTCCGGTCTTAACTCCAGGGCCTTTTCATAGCAGGAGATCGCTTCGTCTAACTTGCCCTGATCTTGAAACACATAACCAAGGTTATGATATGCTTCAGCGTAGTCCGGTCTTAACTCCAGGGCCTTTTCATAGCAGGAGATCGCTTCGTCTAACTTGCCCCGGTCTTGAAACACATAACCAAGATTATAGTATGCTTCAGCGTAGTCCGGCTTTAAATTCACGGCTCTTTGACAGCAGGAGATCGCTTCGTCTAACTTGCCCTGATCTTGAAACACATAACCAAGGTTATTATAATAAACTGGGTTTTTAGGATTATTTTGGATGGCTCTATTAATCAGATTTACAGCTATATCACTTTTACCAGCCTGATGAGCAATAACACCCAGAAAGTGTAGAGAATCTGAATGGTTTGGATTAATGCTAAGAATTCTTTCATAAATTTCCTCAGCCTTCTGCAATTGTCCTGATTGATGATGTTGGACAGCTTTGTTTAGTTCACCACCAATATCAAATGGAAATTTATTTAAAGGAATATTCCTTTTTATTAATCTCTTGTTATTGGATGATGATTTCCGTTTTTTTCTTTTATTCTTTTTGCGGCTCATTTTAAAAATATGCTTATCTTACTAAAAAGTACATTAACTACTCGACATCACAGATAGGGCACAATGATGTCTTTTCCGGAATGACTGGCGGGAGGGCGCCTAAAAACACCAGCCCGGAAGACTCGGAATAGAGGAAAAGAACATCATGTGCCCAAACCACTATCCACTGACTTCTTTGATTATCGCTTCAGGGCGATCAGTTCCGCCAGCATCTGGTCTGTTACCGTAATAACCTTGGAGTTTGCCTGAAAACCGCGCTGGGTGGTAATCATCTTGACAAACTCGGTGGCAATATCCACGTTCGACTGTTCCAGGGAGTTGGGAGAAAGATTGCCTAGACCGCTGGTCCCGGGCTTGCCGGTAATTGGGTCACCGCTGAGCCGGGTCTCCCTGAAAAGGTTGCCGCCTACTTTGTACAGCGCCTGCATGTTCTGAAATTTGGCTAAGGTCACACGATAGAGCGGGATAACCTGCCCGTTGGAGTACTGACCCGTGATCACGCCGTCCGTGTCCACCACCACTGATTCCAGATCGCCTGCACCATAGCCGGTAGCAGTGTAGAAGATCGTAGTGGAGGCCGCCGCATACTGGGTCGTGGACAGGGCATCATTCACCCAGGCACCCTTGCTGGTGCTATAAGTAGAACCATAGTTGAGTTCGACGTCCATATCCGTGTCGGTACCACCGAGAAAGTCCGCATTAACGGTGAAATATCCGTTTGTCAGATGTTCAGTACTGATAACAGCCCAGGAATAGACGCTTGATAAATCATTGGCATCTCCAGCGGCGACAGTCCCCACAAGCTCGTCACCGACATTCAGGGTGCCTAACGTGAAAGAAAGTTCCATCCCTGTGGGAGCTCCCTCGCCACTGTCCAGTATCGTGCCTACTGTATAATCGGCAGGAATCGTGAGGGTGCCGCTGGTAGCCCCAGCTGCCCACGGAATATCAATCGCGCTGGCTCCCCCCACTGTGCCTGCTGGTACGGTGAAAGTGTACGCCGCTACTGCAGGCGTTTCATCCACGTTATGATATAAAGTGGCCCTAGATACACCCGCATCCAATTGTGTTGTAATATTCATACCGGGACCATCTCCTATGAATTTAGAAAAAGCGGCGTTCTCGATGGCGCCCGATGCCTCATTAAAGCTTATGATCCCTTTGCCGAGCATCCCGTACCCGTTATCATCGGTCGCGAGCCCCGCGTCCGACCTCTTATCTTCATCAGGATTACAGGTCACAATGTATTCGTATGTCGAAGCGGTACCCTTATCATAATAAATGGTGGCGTCATGGGTGCTTCCCAAAGAATCATAGATCTTGATTGTCGTCGAATACTCATACTTGGTTTCCCCGATATATTTATCACCAGGGTCAGACCCGTCCCATTCCGTTGCAAGGGGGGCGGATTTACTGGAGGCATCCGAATCAAGATTCGTAATCACCGATATTTTGTCGGTTGCTTTGGGCGATGATGTAAAGGATTGGAGCTTGATATCTGTAACCGATCCCACATCTTCACCTGTATCCGAGTCGAGGGCCCACCCGCGAACAATATAGCCGGCCGGGTTGGTAAAGTTGCCATCCTTGTCAAACCGGAATTCGCCGGCCCGTGTGTAGTACACATTCTCCGCAGTAGTGGGATCCCGAACCACAAAGAAGCCCTCGCCACCTATGGCCAAGTCCGTAGTAGAGTCGGTCGATTCAAACGATCCCTGGGCAAAACTGCTTGAAATATCCGCCAGGGATGTGCCGCGACCCACCTGGGCCGTACCGGCAGTGGTGGCCACGGTCTGACTCAGGACATCCTGAAACGTGACCCGGCTTGCCTTAAAGCCGACCGTGTTGACGTTGGCGATATTGTCACCAATAACGGTCATGGAGTTGCCGAGTGTATTCAGACCGCTGATGCCTGAAAAAAGCGAGCTTGAAAGTCCCATCTTATTTTCCTCCTTTGGTTTTAGTCATTAGTTATTGGTTATTGGATATTGGTCATTGGTTATTATGATCCTTTAATATCTTTTTAGCTCTAATAAGGTCTTCAGCATTTCATCGGCAGCAATCATCCCTTTTGCGTTTGCCTGAATGGCCCTTTGAGTAAAAATCAGCTCACCAAACTGCTCTACCATGTCCACATTTGATTTTTCGAGTGAATTCCCCATAATCGCACCGAAACCCGAGCTGTCCGGGATACCAATTAGTGAAGACCCTTCATCTGCCTGAAAAAGACAAGCCCCCTTTCTCTGGAGACTGGCGGAAGGCTGGGTAAAACCGGCAAGCGCAACCCTGTAAAGATCACTGGTAATACCATTGTCAAACCTTGCCCTGAGGATACCCTCCCTGGTCATTGAGAAGTCCATCAGATCACCCTCACCATTGCCGTCTACATTCAAGAATCTCGCGAAAGATCCCTGTCCGAATTGGGTTGTAGTCTGGCTTTCATTCACCCAAACCCCGCCGATATATCTGGAACCCACGTCAAACTCTACATCTTGTGCGCCTGCAAAAGTGGGCCTAAAGACGAGAAGCCCGTTACCATTAGGGGTGTTGGGAGCCCCCGTATAATTTTCTATGGTCATATCGGCAAGATATCCATAGTTGTTAAAAGTGATGTAACCTCTTGCGAGGGCATCGGTTCCCGATGTAATCAGATAATCCCAAACATTATCCCCTAATGTTTTATCTTTATCATAATAGACCGCGATCGAGTGCGTGTCGCCGTTGCTGTCATATATGTCTTGCTCCGCCTGGAGCTCATAATAGTCGGATGGAATAGTCCCGGTCCAATAATCATAAAGCCTGCCCGAGGAATGATCTTCAGCATCGGCATCAAGATTGGAGAGTATCGTTAATCTCGAGGACGCCCTTGGAGCGGAAACAAAGCGGGGCGCAGGGTCAGGGTTTTGCGGTGTGGGGGCGGGCGTTGTAAGCCCAAGCTGGATGTCTGTCAACGTGGTTCCTTCTACCCCTGCACTATCAAACGCGTAACCCTGAACAATGTAGCCCCCGGGATTGACCAAACAACCCTCGTAGTCAAAATTGAATTCCCCGGCCCTTGTGTAATAAGTAGAATCGGCCTCTTCCGGATCATGCAGGATAAAGAAACCGTCTCCGGAGATCGCCATATTGGTGGCCAAATGAGAAGGCTCGGTGGGCCCTTCTTTTGAAAAATCGCTTATAATTCCCATTGGATTCAGCCTGACACCACCGGTCCTTGTCGTCTGTAGAAGGATATCTTCAAAGCTTACACGGCTGCCCCTGAATCCTGTCGTACTAATATTTGCGATGTTGTCTCCAAGCATACCCATCTTTTTTTCGAGACAGAAAAGACTGCTCTTGCCCGTATACAAGGAACTCGATATAGACATGCCTGATTACCTCCTTTGCCTTTAGACCGTTTCCTTCAATCTGATCTCGGTGACATTTCCAGCGCTAATTAGATGATCCCCGACTATCAGATAGGGGATTACACCTTTGTAAGTAACAGCGGCGACCACTCCGGATAAATCAGTGCTTGCCTCAACCCTGGAGCCATTGCCGTCAATGGTATGGACGGTAAAGTAATAGTAACCGTTGGGAACCGGATACCCGTTGTTGTCCTTTCCGTCAAAATTGATACCATATGTCCCCGGGGCCTGATCATCTTTGTGGATCATCCTTATCTCAGAACCCTCTGCATCAAATATCGATATAACTACGTCTCCCATCTTCTCTAACGTATATACACCGCCATATGTCTCACCGTTGTTTACGGCGACCACATTATTGTCGGTTGATTTGATCTCTTTCCCAATATATTCAAGGAAGTTCTCCAGCCCCTGGTCCTCTTTTGCATCTTGAAGTATCTCGAGATTATCATTTACATTGAATAATTGTTCCAGGCTGGAAAACTGTGCCAACTGTGCGCTAAACTCCACTGATTCCATAGGACTAAACGGGTCCTGATGCTGGAGCTGCGCTATCAGCAAGGTCAGGAACTGATCCCGGCCCAGCTCCCCTTTCGGGTTGACATAAGGTGACGTCTCGCCCGGCTTGGCATAGGTTGGTTCAAGTGCCGCAATAGACATGGCTTGCCTCCATTTATTATTTGATATTTGTCATTTGTTTTGTGCAAAGCAAAAGTTACGGACACGAATCACGAACACGTTTTTTAATGACCAGTGACTATATCTTCATGCAAATATGCTCAATAAGACATTGCTCCGCATATTATCCGCTATTGCCTCTTCCTCGCTGTCCGCCTCGCCTGCCGAAACAGCGGACCCAGTGGCCGGACCACCTCTCCAGGACTGTGCCTGTTTGAGGTCTCTCTGGGCCTGGGCCATGGACTGGTCGAGATTACAGTTAACCTGAATATCTACTCTCTCCAGCTTTACTCCCTGCTGCACTAAGGAATCTTTAAGTTCCTGGATATTGGAGATCAATATTTCCTTTGCTGAATTATGTTCCGTGATCACGCCGATCTTTAAAACGTTGTTCTTCATGTTCATATCGATTTGAATCGCCCCAAGCTGGGGCGGCCTTAATTGAAGCCTTATATGATTGTCCCCCCTCTTAAGGGAAAGCGAGATTTGTCTTGAAACCTGATTAACAACGTAAAGGGGAAGCGGCCTGGCCCCTTGCCTGGGAACGGCATCAGAGACAGGTCCGCGGTCCGTTATCGACTCCCTGACCCAATACGGCGAGGTCGCTTTGTCTTGATCGATCGTCTTTTTCTCGGGCGACCCTCCTCGTGCGGCCTCGACCAGTCTTTCCGTCTTAAGAAAGAGTTCATCTTCTTTGGCCTTTGCCTGAAATTCATCAGTCCCTTTGGCCTCGGCCCCTGCTTTTTTTCCTTGAAATTCACCAACCACTTTAGCCTCGGCCCCTGCTTTTTTTCCCTGAGAAGCCAAGTTTTTCCGCCCCTCAGTTGCTATCTGCTTGAGGCCCTGATCGGCTTTTGACTTGTCACCGGGGAGGACCTTGAGTTTATTGGCATAAAGGGACTCTATATCGGACTTTCCATTCTGTTGTTTATTTTCCACCAACACATTGTCCAAAAGACGGTTCACATGATCTTCGATCTCGGTTTCCGGCACAGTGCGGGGCATCAGGCTATTCACTTTTTGCTCAAGTACCCGGATAAATCGTTCCAAAGAGACAGGGCCGTCAATGTCGGTCGCCTTATCAACGATCCCCACGCGAACCAGCATCCCCTTTATATCTCCGGCAGCTTTTCCGTCGGCCCTAAGCTGCTTTGCCTCGGGCAGGCCCCTGACAAGGGTTTGCAGGTTCAGGATAAGGCGTTTCAGGTTAAGCCGCCCATCCTGCATCTTTGCCTGCCCTGTCGCCCTGCTTACTTCCCTGTGATCCAGGCCGAGGCGGGAGAGTGAAGCTTCTATGTAGGGTACGGCAGACACATCCAAAACAGGATCTGTGGATCTTTTGTCGGACAAAGCCTTCAGCTCGGGGATCCTTTCAAAAAGCTCGATTAGCTTAATCTCACGCCTTGGATTCCCATTCTCCTGGAAAAGCCTGTTGAGGAAACCAGTAACCTCTGATTCCGGCAATCCTTCGCCAATAAGGATTTTCTTCAGGTCGGGCATGGCCTCGCGGGACAATGACATCTCTTTAATGGGTATTCCCAGAAGCATCAATTGATTCCGAAAATGCTCAAGCCATCCTTGATCCGTTCCTACTTTTCCCACTGTCTTCGTTGTCTTGATGGCCGCCGGCAAAAAGAGTCCTCCTGTCTTCGTTGTCTTGATGGCCGCCGGCAAAAAGAGTCCTCCTGTCTTCGTTGCCTTGCGGGCCGCGGGTAAAAGAAGTCCTCCGGCAGACTCCATGGCCTGCCCTAAGAGTCTTGAAAACAGTCCCCCGGAGTTCACCGGATCCCTGGCCTTACCTGCCGTGATGCCCTTAGGTAGTCCGAACTTCAGGCTTTTCAGAATAAGTTCAAGTTTCATAGATTGCATACTTATGGTTTCCTGGTTTTAGTAATTGCTGAACTTCTTCTGAGCAATGAGCATGCCAGAAAAATCTCTTGCGTGTATCGTCAATAAATACAACTTATTGAAAGGCTCCCGTGCAATACAAGGTATTATAGCCTGGCTTTAGAATTGAAAGTTTTTCCATTACAAAGGCCGAAGAGGAAAATATTTCCCATATCACTGCGATCCGAAGCGACAAATCTTGACTTTTTGAAACCGGCCTTATAACATAAGTAAAAATTCCCAAATGGATAATCAGCCGTGAAGATTAATCCTAACCAAAATACTGCTATCGTACCTGTTGCAAACAGAAGAACATCACTTGTCGGGCCTCAGCAAAAAACCGCCCTCGCCGCTCAAAACGATACCAACCCGTCCAAGACTTCCGGCAATCATGAGCCCCGACGATCGCATCGGGCCATTCCTCTTGAAAAAGGTCATCTGGTAGATATCTATGTCTAATGTTTGTTGAGTTTACACAGTTTATTGGGTTAACAAACACAACGAACTCAACAAACCTATGTACAAGGGAGAAATTATGAAAAGACTTCTAGCCGCAGTCTGCTTTGCAGGCATGACGATAATCTTCTCCGGGATAGTCTGCGCCATGAACTCATTGGTCAGCCCTGATGATATAGAAAAAATGAAAAAGGCAAGGATTAGTGATCGTATGATTCAAATGTTGATCGCAGAACAGACCTGTTCCGTAAGTGGTGACTTCTTGATAAAACTCAAAAATGTGGGGGCTGATGATGAGGTGCTGAAGGCCGTGATTTTGGCCGACCGTTACAAGAATCCTAAGAAAGCTACCGAACTCTCCCTGGAACAAATAGAAATGTTAAAAAAGGCCGGCTTTTCAGATGAGGTGATCATACAAATCGTCAATAGCACGCCGGTGAAAAGGGTTATCGACGACCATGGAAATGAGAGCATTGTATACGGTACGCGTCGGGGCCCCGAACCTGAAACAACCCTCTCCACTGAATCGCAGGGTATCTACAATATTAATATTGAAAAGGTAGAAAAACCTTAGTTACGCTTGGCAAGGCGCTCACTGATCTTGGCTGCCTTCTCGGCCGAGACATGTGGAAGTATCTGCCCGACATATTCCCCTTTCATCTTTGAGAACAATTCCATAATAACTTCCATGTCAAGTTTTTCTATAAGGACCGCAGCCTTTTTGGGGGTCATGGTCGTGTATATCTTGATAAGATGTTTGATCTTCTTATTACGAGCCGTCTCTCGCTCATCAAGCTTTGCTTGAACACTCTCCTGGATCTCTGATAAGCGTATAAGTCTTGTCTCAATTTCCTGCTTCAGGGCTGTTAATTGTTCGCGTTCCTTTTCGAGTTGCTGTCTTTCCTTCTCTATCTCAGCACGCTTGCGTTCAAAAATTTCCAGACCTTCTCCTATTTTTTCGGGATCCAAAGACTGTTGTGATGGCACAGGATAGTCGGCGTCCTCGGCTAAGGCCGGCCTGCTATCCAACACAGGCACCGGCATAATGTACAAGGGCATACTGCCGAGAATAAGCTTTACAATCAAAAAGCCCAACAGCGCTGCCGGCAGGTAAAGTTTTACGTGTTTAGTTTTGAATTTCAACCGACCCTCTCGCCAGCCCAACCAACTCATCTGCTTCTTTATACTCCGCTCGATTAATCAATTCCAAATATTTACTATATTCGGTTTCCTTAATCCACTCTAAAGTTTTCTTTTTTATTGTTTCGGCCTTGACCGCCTCCTGTTTCTCCCTTACCCTCTTGCCGATCTTGATCAAACGCTCACTTTCGAATTCAATATCCTCGCCCAATCCTCGCAAATAGTCTGTAAAGATCCGGTGGCGATCAACCTCAATCCCTTGCTCCTGCTCGCGTTCAAGTTCACCGGCAGCATGCCGTTTGGTCTGTTCGATCCCGGAGATACGGTTCCTGGTTTCAATAAGTGCCTGTTTTTCTTTAGCCAGATTGATCTGGGCAATCCGTTCAAGGTATTGACGATAACGAATAACAGGATCGAGTCTGAACTTAAACCTCTTCATGATTTTCGCCCTGGATCAGCCCCTTTAGCTTGTTAACTCCATGTTCAAATGACATCTTCTCGCTAATATCCTGTTTCAAAAAGTCATTGATCTTGTCAATTATACTTTTGGCATAATCTATTTTTGGATCAGTCCCATCAACATATGCCCCGATAGCTATCAGGTCCTCTGCATCCTGATAGGTAGCCACTATATCTATAAGCTTTGCCGAAAGTTTCATGTGCTCAGGGCCCACAACATCCCGCATCACCCGGCTGACGCTCGCAAGCACATCTATGGCCGGATAATGGCCACGGTTGGCAAGTTTTCTTGAAAGTACAATATGACCGTCCACGGTAGCCCGCACAGCATCTCCCACGGGATCATTCATATCATCCCCTTCGACTAAAACCGTGTAGATACCGGTTATACTCCCCTTTCCCTCAATAGTGCCGACCCGTTCCAGAAGCTTGGGCAATTGAACAAAGAATGAAGGGGTGTATCCCCTTAGTGTGGGAGGCTCTCCTGCGGCTAAGCCGACGTCCCTGCACGACATGGCAAACCTGGTGATAGAATCCATGACCAAAAGAACGTCGAGGCCTTTGTCCCTGAAGTATTCTGCAATGGTCGTTGCCAGGTAAGCCCCGCGCATTCTTATCAACGGTGATACATCTGAGGTCGCCGCCACAACAATCGACTTTTTAAGTCCCCCCCCGCCAAGGTTCTGCTCAATAAACTCCTTGACCTCGCGTCCCCGTTCCCCAATCAGCGCGACTACGCAGACATCCATAGCGGTGTGTCTTGCCATCATCCCCATCATCACGCTTTTGCCGACACCGGAACCGGACATAATAGATACTCGCTGTCCCTTGCCGACCGTTATAAGGGTGTTTACCGCACCAATACCTACGTCAGCGACTTCACGGATAGGCCTTCGGTCCAATGGATTGACTACCTTGCCATACAGTGGATAGTGAACATTTGATGGAATCGCTCCGCGCCCGTCAATAGGCTGACCCAAACCATTTATCACCCTCCCAAGAAAAGCATCCCCTACCGGCACATAAGGACGTTCATTAACTAAAGTTATCTTACACCCTGGGCTGATGCCTCGCATTTCTCCATACGGCATCAAAATAACTCTGCTATCCTTAAAACCAACAACCTCTGCCGGAACTTCTTCCCCGTCGGCACTCTGTATGGTGCAAGCGCTCCCCACGCTCATCCCCGGGCCGAGCCCTTCCACAACAAGCCCAATCACTTTGGCAACAGTTCCCTCAGCCGTTAAGGACTGGCAGGCGTTTACTGCATCTGTATATCGATCCCAGTTCTGGTCGGCAGAATCATTCAGCATAGTTGTTATTCGTCATCCGTCATTTGTTATTCGTTATTTTGATCACTGGTCACTGGTATTTACAGCACACTAATGACTACTGACTCATTGACTATTTAACTGTTCACGATTTAGCGCAAAACCTCACTCCGTGTCCGTATCTTTTCACTAATGATTAGTGACTAATGACAAGATGCATCAGGTATCGGACTCCGGGGTATCGGGCTCCGGGACTTTGGGCTCCGGGGCTTTGGGCTCCGGGGTATCGGGCTCCGGTTCACGATTCACGGCACCCACATTCTCTTCCTCAAAGACCTGTTCAACTGCATTGGCTATTTTGTCCAATTGGGTTTCCACCCGGCCATCCACATTACCAAAAGCCGTTTCCATAAAACATCCACCGAGGGAAATGGACGGGTCAGACTCAATCGTGATCGACCTTAACTCGCTGATGCGATCAAAAAATTCCGGCCTTATTTCTTTCACATATTCAATCTCTTCGGGATTGATCCTTACCGTCACCTTCGAACGATCGACAGCAAGGCTGAAGGCCTCAAGGATGGTTTCCCGAACAATCCGGTTATCCACCTTGGCCGTCCCCTGTACAACTTTTCCGGCAACAGTAGAGACCAGACGCAGCATCTCTTTTTCATATTTCTTTACAAACTCCCCCCTGTAAGCGACCATATCCTCTAAGACGCCATGGATCCGGTCAAAAATCTTTTCAAGCTTCTTGGCCCCCATCTCAAGGCCGTCTTTTTCGCCCTGAGCAAAACCTTTTTCATAGGCTTTACTTTCGATCTCGGTCGCCTTTTTTTGGGCCTCCTCTATAATCCCGATAGCCTTCTCCCTGTCATCAAACAAGGACATAGGTTTAAACGTATCACGATCACTGACGGTATAGGAGGGCTCAAATGTGCTACGACGTGTGCCGGGATCCGAGGAGGAATCCGACGTATCAAAGGATTCCATTTCAGGAATCTCAAACTTCCGATCCCGGCCGCCGGTCTCAGTATTGGTATCAGACAAGGACATCTTCAGCCCCCTTCCACAATATGATCTTACCCTCGTCTTCAAGCTGCCTGGCGACCCTTAGGACTTTCTGCTGGGCCTCTTCCACCTCGGAAAGCCTCACAGGGCCCATATCCTCCATGTCTTCGCGAAGCATGTCCCCTGCCCTTTCTGAGAGGTTGTTGAAGATCTTTTCTTTAACTCCTTCGGACGCAGTCCTGAGGGCCACGGCCAGATCCGATCTATCCACATGTTTTAAGATCTCTCGAAAAGCACGATCATCCACTTTGACGAGATCTTCAAAAACAAACATCAGTTGCCTGATCTCCTCGGCCACCTGCTCATCATCTTCTTCAAGCTTCAACATTATCTGTTCTTCAGTGGCCTTATCTATCTCGTTCAATATGTTGGCAAGGGTCGTCGTACCCTCAATGTCCCTGGTGCCGGAATCGCCCAGGCCCCTGACCTCCTTTTGAAGCACATGGTCCACTTCCTGGATAACTTCCGTGGGGACCTGGTCCATTTTTACAATACGCATTGCAACCTCGGCCTGTATTTGCTCCGGCAATTCTGAAAGGATCGCAGCAGCCCTGTTAGATTCCAAGTACGCCAGTATCAACGCTATCGTCTGGGGATGTTCCCCTTTGATTATGTTAACTACAAGACTGACATCAATACTTTCAAAATAACTGAACGGGTCGCCCTGCCTATTCTTTTCAAGCTCCCTATAAACGGCTCTGGCCTTGTCTTTGCCCAATGAGCCTTCCACCTTTTTTAAAAAAGTTTCATATTCCACCATGAATTGACCGGTGGATTTACTTTTGTTAAGAAACTCTTCCATGATCCGCCTCAGGTCTTCCTCGGGAACATACTTGATTTCCGACATTTTAGAGACAAGTCTGCTGATCTCATCCGGCTCAAGATTCCTAAAAACCTCTGAGGTATACTCTTCCCCCATCATCATGAGAAATATTGCGGCCTTCTCCGCCCCCGCCATTTTCCTGTCCCTTACATCCGGCATTATTTCTCTCCCAACCAGCCTCTGAGGACCTGTTGCGTCTTATCAACATCTTTTTTTGCTACCATCATCGTCCTGTCCCGTATGGTTTTTGCTTCGGATTCCGGCAGCGCGGCAGACTCCAATCCCTCATGCGTTGCCGGTAAAGTCCCCGAGATGCCGGTAGTCGTAAAGACCCCTTTGGCAGATCTTAAAAGCGGACGCACCACAAAAAGAAATATCACAATCCCTAATAAAAGATTAATAGCCGGCTTGATGTACGGCTTGATGTACGGCATCCAGCCCGTTTCCACCACTTCTGCTGCCTGAACTTCTTCCGTGATTGTGGAAACAGAAAGAGGGAAACAGCTCATCTGGACCTGATCTTCGCGGTCCGCATTATAGCCCATAGCCCTTTTGACAATATTGTCAAATTCCCCTAATTCTTTTGAGCTTCTGGGAATATATTTTTTTGTCTTTGAGCCATCTTCATTGGTAACGATGTCGTATGTGCCGTCAACCACTGCCGCCACCGAAAGTCGCGTCACTGTGCCCGATGGTTTTATGACACGTCTTGTGACTTTGTTGATTTCATAATTGATAACCTCATCTTCTTTTTGAGACCTTGTACTTGGTTCAACTCCTTGTGATGGAATACCGGTCCGACCGGTATTCAAGGCCGTCGTCGTTGCATTTTTTCCGCCTTTTGCGAACGACTCTGCTTTGCGTTGTCTGCTTCTGACCACGGTGTTATCAGGATCGTATTTTTCCTCACTAAGATCAATTTGATCAAAATCGATCTCAGCACTCACGCGGACAATGGCTTTACCTGTGCCTACAATACCCTCCAGCATACTCTGAACACGTCCCGCAATCTTTCCCTCAACCTGACGTTGATAATCGAGTTTGTTGCTGGTAAAAAGGGCCGCCTGATCCCCCTGGTTAGGCCCTTTGAATAACACCTTCCCGGTAGTATCAACCACCGTAACCCGCTCCGGCGCCAGCCCTTCAACAGCGCTTGCCACAATATGGACGATTCCCGCCACTTTGTCCTGAGACAGACTTGATCTTAGTTTCAATAAAACCGAAGCTGTGGGCGGTTTGGCATCCTCGATAAATAAGGAGTCCTTCGGCAACACAATAAGGATCCTCGCGTGGTCCACCTCCCGAAATTCACCTATAGTCCGGGACAATTCCCCCTGAAGGGCTCTTTGATAGTTGAGCCTCTGGACAAACTCGGTGGTACTAAAACTTGTCTTGTCAAAGATTTCAAACCCGACGTTACCCCCCCTCGGGAGCTTCTCACCGGCCAGTACAAGTCTCGTTTCATGGACCTTATCTGCCGGAACCATGATGAGCGAACCGCCGCCTTCAAGCTTATATGGAATGTGCTGTTCCTTTAGTTTGGAAATTATACTGGACGCATCCTCGTCGGCAAGATTACTGTACAGGACCTGATAGTCAGTCCGATTGACCCAAGAAATCATCAATGCAAACCCCGCCACCACTAATCCCAGCATAACGACCATGGAGATTTTCTTTGAAAGCGGCATGACCCTGAGCACTTCACTAAACTGTTCAGTTGTTTTCATAGTAACTCGTTTTCCGTTGTTTGGTCACTGGTCATTGGTAGTTACGGTCCACTAATGAGGCGTACTTCTCGTACGTCGCAATGACGAAAGATGAAGCGCAACGCCGCAGATGGACTTTTTACGAAGCCGTCAGAACTGCATCCGCATGATTTCCCTATATGCATCCATAACTTTGTTTCGAACCTGAA
>Ga0114923_10001159_pt1 | contig 18657 bp, 17 predicted proteins | sample SumtaG_FD_89578 | JGI IMG/M metagenome (GOLD analysis project Ga0114923, IMG submission 89578) | Deep subsurface microbial communities from Indian Ocean to uncover new lineages of life (NeLLi) - Sumatra_00157 metaG | ecosystem: Environmental > Aquatic > Marine > Oceanic > Sediment | place: near...
GCTTAGGAGATAAGTTATGGCTAAAAGTAGATTGCTTGGAGCATTGTTAAAAAAGAGCAGGATGAAGAAAGAGACTGCTCGAAAAAAGCGTTATCTTCAACATTTCAAACGGGCCGGAGCTAAGAATGCTATGACCTATGTTGAGTGGCAAAAGAAAGGAGAGTCCTCAACATACTTCAAAGGAGCTGGTGGGAAAGCCAGAACTGTTGAAGCTCAGTTGCGTGAAGCGGGTGTTGACCCGAAAAGATTCAAGAAGAAAAAGAAATAGAAACCTTATTTTTTTGAAAGGAAGAAAGAACATGAATCCAGTACCACAAAACCCAACAGTGGCAGCACACGAAGATTTGAGAAAACTCCTACTTTCAGGTCGGATACTAATTAACGGACTGCCTCTGACCGGCAATGAGTTGGGGCGAATTGTTCAAGGAGAACAAATGCTTTTCGAGAAGGCAACACGGTTGGACAAAGCCAGTGCTCTCGCTGCTGCCCAGAGAGTCGAGAAGAATCCCAAGAAGAAACCGAATATTATCCCGCTCAAACAATCTAAAAAAAAGGAGTAGAAAATGCTCGGAATGGTTTCATGCTATAACTCTGATGAACATACGATTATTCGTGGGGAACTATCCGAGTGGTTGGAACGACTTGTAGAAGGCGACCCTCGACGGGAGGGTTGCCTTTTTCTTCTCCGCTACAACAAACTCGAAGTCTTTTGCATTTGTGAATGGGTAGGAGGAGGGAATGATACCTTCGTGGATGTTCTGAACCTTGGCAAGTCTCTGGGGAATTTTGACCAGAAGCAAGCCCAAGAACTACGTCGGAGATTATTCGCTTCTGACACTGCGGAGGAGACAAGCAAGGCAATTATTCGGAACGACAGTGATTTCTACCACAACCTACACGACGAGGATATGGAAGAAACAGAACGTCAGGAACGAGTTGCAATAGGGGAATAAAAATGTCAACTTTCAAAGCCTGTTTGATTCTCATACTTATAGGATTTCTGTTTATTAGTTGTGGAATCCTGATTCACATACATCCAAATATACAACCAGCCGTAACGACGGGGTTTCCGGATACGATTCAGCGGGTTCTGCCGAGTGTGGTACATATTATGTGTGACCGTTGGCAGGGTTCAGGAGTGGCTATATCTGAAGATATAGTTGTAACCGCTCGTCACGTTGTCGATGGCCTCAACTATACAATTACTCTTAATGATGGAACAACTATTAAGGGGGTTCAAGCTATCACTCACAAAGATTATGATGTTGGATTTATAAAGGTAGCCGACCCTAATCTAATCCCTGCGAAATTCGGAAGTGTTAAAGATTGTGTATTGGGGCAACCTTTGTTTGCAATAGGGAGTACGGGGGGGAAAATTAATTTTAATTCAGTGTCATTAGGAATTGTTTCAGGATTGAATAGAGGCAATAATTGGAAAAATAGGGCAGGAGAAGATTATGGGTGGGCTATCCTATTTCAAATAGATGCCGAAGGGATGGGGGGAAACAGTGGGTGTCCTGTATTTACAATGGATGGTATGGTTAGAGGAATTTGGGTTGGGAGTCTCCCCCCTGCGGTGCATTATTCTATTCCTGTCGATGTTTTTATAAAAGATATTGATAAAATAAAAATGTTGTTTGTACAAAACAAGTATCAGATTGAGGAGAAACAGTCGGATGCCTCTCACGACCAAGGGTTCTAAAATCCTCGCCAAGATGATTAAGACTTACAAAAACAAGAAAAAAGGCAAAGGCGTGTTTTATGCCTCGGAGAAAGCCAGAACAATAAAAGGAGTCCACAAATGAACGACCACGATTTATTAATGCGAATAGATGAACGAGTATGGGGCCTCTCTAAACATTTTAGTAACCATATCAAGCATCATTGGATGATGACAATACCCTTAGTTATGGCTGTCATTGGGTTGGTTATTGCCTTGTTGACTAAATAAGGAGAATTAAATGCCTACGCCTATTTCACTCCCCCCTTATCTTGGGGACTATTTAGTTGATTCAACGGTTTACATTTACTGGGACACTTTCAACTCCAGCAATGCCTCCGTGACCCAGAGTGGTCTCGCCGTAACCGACATTGAAATATACAAAAATGGAAGTATGACACAGCGAGCCTTAGACGCAGGCTATACGCTTCTCGACACAGATGGAATTGACCTTGATGGAGGAGCCGGAAATCACGGGGTTTCTATTGATTTAAGTGACAACACCACTGCGGGGTTCTTTGCTCGTGGGAATGATTATCTGGTTATAGTAAATGCCGTCACTGTCGATGGACAAACTGTGCGATTCTGTGCTACTACCTTTAGCATCGAAAATCGGGCAGGGCGGAATGGAGTTGGAGATTATCAAGTCACCCTAACAATTCGGACTACAGGCGGGTCTGCTGTATCTGGTATATCGGTTTGGGTCAATAGTTCCAACACTCGTTCTGGCTCTGTGGCTGGAACCAAAGTCACGGACACCAATGGGCAGGTTGTATTCAATCTCGAATATACCACATACTATATTTTCTGTCATCTCTCTGGCTACACATTCGCATCGGCATCATTTACCTCCGCAGTAGAGAGTGTCGCCTTCACAAAGGATATAGCTACGGTCGCAAGTGCTGGTTCAAGTGCTTACTATTCCGAGAGTTTCCTGACAAGAGCAATAGCAGACGCACGAGAAAGCACAGATGAACCAATTATTGCGGCGAAGTATTCTCCCGCAAGGATTATAAACCTACTTGAAAAAGCCTATATCCTTGTTCTCAATGAGGTGAATCGAAACTCCCGGACTCCGGCTGTCGCTAAAATTACAAAGACGATTGCCGAGGGGACTACTACTTATCCTCTACCACATACCGTAGGTTCTGTTCATGGAATCTATAAACTGGGTGATACTGGCGGGAAAGCCTTTTATGATTCTCGTAGTAAATTTAATTCTTTCGGAAGAGGTATGTGGATCGAAAATCAAACTCTCCATATCCAAACTACCGATTTATACGGTGTAGGGGAGGAACTAACAATCGAGTATATTCCATCAGGAATTGCAAGACTCCACAATGGAACCTACACTGTAAATGCTGATGGGGATGTCGTTACCTTTGGAGCAACTCCAAATGCGGGGACTCTTGACACTCATCACGAAGCCTACGCCGGAAGTATTTTCCGAAGTCTTGGAGCAGATACAACTGGAGATTATTTGCAGGAACGGGTGATAACTACCTACGATGAGATTACACGGGAAGCTACACTTGATGCCCCCCTCGACCCAATTCCAACTGGAACTCTTTATTATGAAATTGCTCCAGCGATTAGTAAGGGAATGGACACTGTTGTTGCCTTGTATGCAGCTTGGCGGATTGTAGCCACTGAGGGTAATGCCAAAAGAGCGGCGGGAATCCTCAAGGCTTACCGTAACGAAATTCGGAATGTCCGTCTAACGGCATACTACAGCTATATGCCCGATGCCCCTATAGATAGGTCAGACTCAAACAATAATCGACGTTATGGGAGATGATGCGTGTCGGAATCCTTTAATATTTCCGGGGAAAGCAGCGATATCACTGCTGGCCCACCTCCTGTACTCCAAGGATCATTTCTCCCTGGAATAGACAATCCTGATTTCGAGGATGGTTTTGGAATAGTTACGCCCTGGGGAGGAGGAAGCACCTCCAGAAGATATGGGGATTATAGCTCCCCAGGGGAAAACCAAACTACCCAACTACAAGATTTAGCAAGTAGTCTTATCCCTGCGGAGGGTGGAGGAATCTCTTTTGGTCTTGAGGGGCCACAGGGGATTCAGGGCGTACCTGGCCCACCAGGACTACCTGGTATAGTCACTGTACTGGGTTTGAATCTACCTCAGAATTCTAATTTCGTGGCGGAAATTCCTCATACTCTTGATTTGATAAGCTCTCTTGGAACTGCTGCCAATAAATTAGTTTATACCAGTGACTATACTACGTTCTATGATTTTGTGTGGACGATAACATCTATAGATGCAGGAGTCAGTGCATGGAACGATTCTGATATAAATACAGACGGTTCTTTTTTTATTATAGCTGCGGATGATGGAGTTTATGTTTCTACAAATGGAGGGGATTCCTGGACTAAATATACACCTGGTACAGATGATTATATTCAGGTGAGTTGTGCCGCATCTAATGGGAGAGCGGTAGTTCTTGGAGATTCTAATAGAGAAGATGGAATAATTTGGACAACAACCGACTACGGAGTAAATTGGACTGAAAAAACAGTCCACGAATAGGATAATATTATGGGAACAGTAGCTTTAACATCCCCCCAAGATGGTGCGACTGGGTTTGGTACTTATAACGAGCAGAATGAGAACGTCTCCTGCTCTTTTACATACAATATAGGCGACAGTGATGAGCCTTGGGGAGTGGGAGATGTTAGCCAGACTGAACTTTGGATCGACGGGGGATGGATAAAAAATATGCTCGGTTGGAAGGCGAGTGGGTCTTATGCAACCGGGCGAATTCTTCAACCATTAACTACCTATACTGTTAAAATTGGGGCCATAGTTAGAACTGGAGAAGGGGGGGAGTGGACACGCATCTTCTCTAATGAAAATTCCTTTACAACGGCTGGCCCCCCAGTAAATGTACGAAGTGTTTTTCAAGATTCGGTGGGAGTCACCATAGTAGCGGCTGCGGAAACTGGTATCTTTATATCTTTTGATTCCGGGGATAATTGGGCCAAGAAACTTCCAGATGGAGTAGCGGAAACAGATTGGGAAAAAGTAATATGTAGTTATAGTGGAGTGAATATCATTGCCGTAAGTAGTGCCAATGCAATATATCGCTCTGCTAATGGAGGAACTGGTTGGGCGGCAATAACACCTGCGGGGGGGGATACTTTTACAGTTAATAAAATAGCTATGAGTGATGATGGCAAATATGTTGCTATCGTCGGGCAGAATTCAACAGACGCCACAGAAAGTTGTTATGTCTCCACAAATTATGGAGTATCTTGGACTGCCAAGAATCCTATAAATATTGAGATTATATGGACAGATTGTGCCATAAGTAATGATGGAACAACGATAGCCGTATCCGCCTCGGGATTTTTGGAAATGTCTTTTGATTCTGGGACTACTTGGCAAGGCCAGACTGTAGCTGCAACGGCGGAGAATTGGGGATGCTTGAGTATTTCCGGAGATGGCAGTAGAGGATTAGTGACTAATCTTAGTGATAATAATGAATTTTTTATTGGAGTAAAAACTGCTTCCTATTCTGAAGAGACTTGGGCCGAAGCTGATTTAACCTCCGCAGGGAGAGCTTTGTTAGATGACGCAAATGCTGCTGCACAGGCAACTACTCTTGGACTTGGAACCGGGGATGCCGTAACCCACGACACTTTAACTCTATCATCTATCGCTTCGGAGGGGACTGATGTTGATAAATTCCTTGTGGATTCTACGGGAGTTGTAAAATATAGAACAGGTGCAGAGGTATTGTCCGATATAGGAGCTTCGGCTTCTGCTCATTTACATGATACCCAAACATTAGAACACGATGGTGTAAACAGCGACGGAGGTGCATTTGCATTTACCACAACTGGGATTGTTACATTCAATCAGATAGTTGCGGGGCAAACTCCAACAGCCCCAGCCCATTTTGCTACTAAAGGTTATGTTGATTTATTCTTCGGGGCATTTAAGTCTTTTTTCTTGTCTGATACTGGTTCTGGAGTTGGGTCGCTTAACTATGCCTACCCTCGTGAAACAGGAGAGGAGGAGAGTACAGTAGCAAACGATGGTTTAGGTGAAGAATATGGGGTAGGGTCTCATTTACATCAAGGTTTTATTACGGAGGCTGGAGAACCTGCGACTACTACTCTACACGAGGGGACTATAGAGATACATCTTCACGCTAAGAAGGGAGCATCTAATCATCGGATTACTACATTACACGCTGTTATAAGTCGTGTAGATGCCGATGGGGCATCAAATAAACTTACTGTTGCAACCTCGGAGGTGACGTCGGAACTAACAGATACAGAAACAGAATATACGATACACGCTTCTTTTAGTGGGGACATCGAAGTAGTTGCTACTGCTCGATTAATATGTGACATCTATGCTAATGTAACTACAGGTGCATTAGATTCGGTAGTTACAATGTATATGGAAGCTGAACACGATTGTTATTTCACCTCTAAAGTTGACCCGGGTATTTGGCAGAATCACGGTGATATACTTGATGATTTGAATACGCTCGGAGTACCTGTTTCAGATGGTCAATTTATCGTAGCTACAGGTGCAGGAGCTTTTGCTTATGAATCCGGGGCAACTGCGAGAATATCCATAGGATTAGGTAACGTAAATAATGTTGCAACCGACGATACCACTTATAATGCTACTTCATGGAACGCAAATACCGATGCGGCGACTAAAAATGCCATCCGTGATAAAGTTGAAACAATGGATACGGCCATTGGCTCAAATACTACTCACCGGGGGCTTTCTTCTGGAAATCCTCATAGTGTGACCCCGACCGAGCTTAGTTTGGTGATTGGAACTAATACACAAGCGTGGGATACAGGATTAGATTCTTTGGCAGCATTGGGGTATGTTTCCGATAGTATGATTAAAATCACTGCGGAGGATACTTACGCAATTAGAACTTTAGCTGAAGTTTTGAGTGATATAGGGGCAGCGGCCTCGGGGCATAATCACGCTGCTACTTATCAACCACTTGATGCAGAATTAACGAGTCTTGCAGCTTTATCTTATGTAGCAGCCTCTTTTGTGAAGATGACTGGGGCAAACACATTTGCACTTCGCACAATCGGGGAGACAGCAGACGACTTAGAAGGGACAATAGACCACGATTCAACGGCTAACTATGTTGCCAACAAACATATTGACCATACAGGAGTGACTCTGACGGCAGGTAAGGGATTATCTGGGGGAGGGGATATATCTGCCAATAGGAGTTTTGCATTAGCCCTCGCAGAGATGACTGGAAATGTCACTTGGGATGACGGTACGACTGATGCTTCTATTACTTGGACATTTGCTCTGTCCGGAGCTAACGACCCTGTATGGACTATAGGTTCAAACTCGATGGATTTGACCACAGGAGTTCTCAAGGTGGGCGGAACTAATGTTTTGGTGGTTGGGGATTCTGCTACTGCCCATGCCCTGTTAGATGGAAGCGTACATACAGATAGCTTAGCCGACGCTGTGACAAGAGGCTCTATTATCTATGGAAATACTACTCCTAAATGGGATGAATTAGTTATTGGGACAGGATTTCTTCGTGGCGATGGAACAGACTGTGCTTGGTTAAGTTATGCTAATTCTTTAGCAGCTATGTCTGGTCAAGCTGGGGCAGCGTTCTCTTTTAATGACCAAAATATTACTAATGTAGGTAGTATCGCAGTCGATTCTATTATATCAGATGGTGCAGCAGCAGCATTAACTATTACTGCTACAGCAGGTCAAGCAGTGACAGTAGAAGATGTTAGTTTCGATGGTGGTGTAGTATCTGGTATGGGTACATTAGGTTGTGATGCTATTACCAGCACAGCAACGGGAATTTTTGAAGGGGCATCAGTTACAGTAGGTAAAGCAAGCGATACTACAGGAACGCTTGTATTGCACGATAGTAATTCAGCAAATACTATAACACTAACTGTGCCAGATATAAGTGCCGGAAGTTTATCTTTTACTCTACCCCCGACAGATGGTGACAATACTAATGTTTTACAAACTGATGGTAATGGAGTGTTGACATGGGTTGCTGCTGGCGGTGGAGCAGGAACATTTGTAGCCCTTACTGATACACCGGCTAATTATGCAGGGAGTGGTGGAAAGTTTGCAGTGGTTAATGGAGGAGAAAATGCGTTAGATTTTACTACTCTTACAGGAACAGGGGGATTTCTTTCCCGTTGTAGTGTCTCTTTGGGCAGCGACCAGACAATAGCTACCGCAACATGGACAAAAGTAGAGTTAGATACTGAAGCGTATGATGACGGTGCTGAATTTGATTCGGCGGTTGATTATGATTTCACAGCAACCGATGCTGGATATTATGATATTAAAGCATCGGCAGGTACAACAGATTGGGTTGTCGCCTCAAAATCATTTCAAGTTGCGATTGCTGTAAATGGCACTCGTGTAGTTTTTGGGAAAGAAGATTGTCATGTTCAACTAACACAACGAGATTGTATCGCTAAAGATTTATACTTAGCAGCGAGTGATATAGTTACGTTAATGGTATATCAAGATACTGGCGGTAATATTGATATACAAGGTCATATTGGTGTTACATATATGACCATCCATCGATTTGCCGGTACTGATGGTGTCAATGATAAGGTTGGTATAGACTCAGGAGCAACTGCTGGTTATCTTGGGGCTGCAAGTAATGATGGTGTATTACGAACATCTGCCCCATTAATATATACCGATGGAGGTGACTTTGTAACCCTGTCTGTAGATGCCGGACTTACTAATCTTGCTACTATAGCAATGGCGGCTGATAAATATTACTACACTTCTGGGGATAACGTGCACGTAGCAGGTACAATAACTGCTGCTGGTAGAGCAATACTTGATGATGCTAATGCTGCTGCACAAGCTACAACTTTAGGATTAGGTACGGGGGATAGTCCTCAATTTACAGGGATTGAATTAGGCCACGCCAACGATACTACTATTACAAGGGCATCCGCAGGTAATCTAAACATTGAGGGGAATCTTGTATATCGGGCTGGTGGAACAGATGTACCAATAGGAGATGGTGGTACAGGACAAGGTACAGCACAAGCTGCTATAAATGCTTTATCTGCTGTAGGTGCTGCGACTAATGAACATGTACTAACTAAGGATACAGGAACCGGTAATGCGATTTGGAAAGTTGCTGCTGCCGGGGGTAGTGGTTATCTGGGTTATATCAAACTTTCTGAGGTTCAAGCTCAAAATACAGACGGCGGAACTTTTACTAAAGATGTTTGGCGAACCAGAGTTCTGAATACTGAAGATACTGATACTAACAATGACTGTACCTTAAACGCTAACCAGATAACTCTTGTTGCTGGAACCTACGAATGCACAATTAGTTGTCCTTCTTTTGAAGTTGCATATAACCAGACAAGATTATACAATACCACAGGAGCAGCCGTTGTATTATTAGGGACATCAGAATTTTCAAGTTCTGGTGCTCAAACCCGTAGTTTTATTATAGGTAGATTTATTATCGCTGCAAGTCAAGCATTAGAGGTGCAACATATATGCCATACTACAGCAGCCGATATGGGTTTTGGAGTAGCCACTGACCGTACTTCAGAGGTTTATACTATAGCTGAATTTAGGAGAGTTAGTTAAAATGAAACAAGATGATTTTAATGAAATAGGAGACGATTATGGATTACCAGGATAGAGGTTTTATTGATGGGTGGGATTTTGACGAAAACGATTTTATTGCAGACTCAACTTGGAGAGAACTTGATGTAAGTCATATTGTACCAGAAGGTGCTCGATTAGTATTTATAACTGTTGCTTTTCAAGCCACAGAAGCCGGTAAGAGGATGATTATTACTCAAGATAAAGACAATGGTTCAGGTAACGCTAATCATTGGCGTATTCATACTCAAGTTGCCGGACAATGTTGCTGGGGAAATGGTTGTATTATGTGTACTGCTGATGGTAAAATTGGGTATTATTTATATTCTGGGACATATTCTACAATCCATTTTTCAGTACGAGGATGGCTCGTGTAAGGAGAATAAAATGGCAGAGGATCGAATTTATATTCCCTATCCATTCCGAACACCAAGGATGGATGCCTCAGTTCCTCCTAATCAGGTAAAGCCTGGTTCGTTTGGGAGGTTGTCTGGAATTGATGGTAGGTTTTTTGGGGGTCTCCGAAAGTTCTATGGGATGAAAGAAGTTCTTGACTTAGTCGATGTAACAGGTATGGAAACCATAGCAGATGCCTCTGGCCCGGATTTTGTACGCTATGTCACCTTTCAAAAAAGAGGAACATCTACCGTCTATCGTGGATTTGTTATTAGATGGGATAGTGGAAATGGAACATCTGATGAACAGATTGATTTAATCTATTGGGATGGAAGTTCTTGGACAAAACTTGCTATATGGGCCACAGGAAATACTATTACTTCCAGTCTTGAAATAGACTGTGCTGTGTCGGGAGGGTATTTGCTTGTCGCCGTAGATGGTAAGGCTACGAAAACCGTGTATTGGGAATCCTCTTTAGTAGTTGTAGATTCTGGGCCAGGGGGTTTTGATACGGAACTCACGGCTCCAACTCTGAATACCTCCGCAGTAGATACGAGTTATCAGTTGAATGGAAGTGGGACTTATCAAATAGCGTATCGTTTTTACAGTTCTACACGAGGGATATATAGTGCTCTTAGTGCTCCACTCGTAGTTCATTTAGACCATCTCAAAACCACTAAGGCCGTTGGGACAATTAGCTTTGCCTCCGGAGGCGATAGTGGTTTAATGATTGCGGGGGATGTCTTTACAATCAACACCAGAACCTATGAATATATTGATTCTGGTTCTGATGTCACCATAGCGGCAGCAGCGGCAGCTACAACTGTAGCTCACGCAACCGCTTTAGCAGACGCAATCAACGGAGATAGTTCGGCAACTGTCACGGCATCAGCACAATCATCAAGCGTCTTGTTGGAAGCCAAAGTACGAGGTACTGCTGGAAATGCTTATGGCCTCAGTGTAGTAGAAGTTGAGCCTAATGCAGATGATATTTCTGTTTCCGGTAGTACCTTAGCAGGCGGTGGTGTTGTTACTGCGGAGGCTGAAACACAAGTTAAGATTACCTTGGATTTTCCTGCTCATGCCAGTGTTGTCTCTGGCGAGGATTATACTGATTTTGGTGCTTTATTTGATACAGTTGATATATTCCGCACAATCGACTTGGGTAATACGACCGCTACACAAGGAGCTATATTCTATCTTGAACAAACAATCGCCAAGACAGGAAATTGGGCAGACTCAACTAATTGGGATGCACTGACGGTGGATGTGGGGACTCTTGTTGATGAGGCTCTACCGTTTCAAACTATGTATGATCCTGAAAAAGATGTCGTGGCATCTCCTCCGCAGAGTGGAACCATTGGTCGGTATAGTAATTTAACTTTTATGGGCCAGGCAGCAAGTGTGGATGGAGGGTATGACACCTTATCAAGTAGCCCGGAACATATCTCCCCAGAATATTTCAGCACTTATAACAGACGAGTAGCGGATGTTGAAGATGGGAGACCTTTACGATTTATTGCTGCGGGGATTCTCTGTTTCAGCTTTGTTACAATGCAATAGTTCACATATTCAAGTCGGGGAAACTCAAACCTTTGCAGTTCTCAAGGCTACACAAGAAACGGGGAATTGTCGGGAAAGAAGTTGCTCATTCGTCAGGTAATAGTATCTTTATGATTACAGGTCTTGGACTCATTGTTCTTAATGCCAAAGATGGGAGTATGGGGAGTATAACTTCCGCCGACCGGGTTATGTTTGACGATTGGAAATCTGATTTAACGGCTGTCAAGAGTTGTTATGATGCCATGATGAACGCATCCTTTTTTCTAAACCCAACTCGTAGAGAGATGGTAGTTTTGTGGCACTCTACTCAAATATGTACGATGATTGACGGGGCTAATTTTGTAGCTGCTACCTCTGGGCCGGACATCTTGGCAGGCAAGAATGACCGGGCCTTCTTTATTACAGCTACTGGCCTCATAGTTAGTCCTGACAACTTAGAGGCCGGAAGTGGAACGATGTGGGATTTGAGTGATACCTATACCCTTAATGGTACTGCAACCGCCACATCCTCTACAACCCTCACAGATGCTAATGCCACCCTAAATGCTGATATGGTTGGGGCAAGATTGTATATGAGCACTGGCAATAATGCAGGGGACTCGCGGGAGATAGCAACTATAAACAACACAACAAAGGTATTTACATTTGTATCTAACTTCGACAACGATATTGCCACTGGAGATACATACGCTGTCAGCCCTATACCTTTCTCACTACGGGCCTGGCGATTACAACACGAAGAGGTATCCCCATTTGCAAGATGGATTACTTCTGGGGTGGCTTTGAAGGTGCGAAAACTGTCCGGCTTTGATGACATCTCAAATAATAAATGGCGTGTTGGGGCTTATAGGAATGGAGGAACCTCGATTGAGAGTACTGTGGCTTATCCAGACGTCAGTTCTAACCCGGCTGATTCTGCGGAGGCTTTGAATGTGGCGGGAATTGATCTGGAACCTTATATAGAGCAGATAGCATCTGGTGTAACGTTTGAGCTAACAGATGCCGAATTCGCTGTAAGTTATACGGATTCTCGAAATGTGAGTGCATCTTAGTTGACAAATTTAGGATATGTGATATAATAATAGTAAGGGAATCTGTCTATGTTAGTGAGGACAAAAATGGCATATAAAGAACCTAAGTTATTTGGGTATCCAAAGTACGATGTAGAAGAAGCGGCTCGGACTCTGGAAAAAGCTCGGGAATTGGAAAAGACAAAATCTGGTCTTTATGGTGCAGCGGTGAAATATTTACAGCGTAAGCAACTGGCCATAGTAGATGTTATTCGTGCAGCGAAAAGGGCTAAAGGGAAATAGTAATGGCAAATGATCCGTTAAATCCTGTGAATCCTACTGCGGGTTTCGACCCAGCGGCATATCAAAAGACGATACAGAAAACGGCGGCTGCGACTCGGGACGTAGGAGCTACTGCTGTTCCATCTGGGGCACAAGCTGCCGTTGGGGAACTAAAAGGAGCTTATAAAGGAATCGGCGAAACTGCTGTGTCTCAGTATGGTGAGCAGGCTAAGGTTAAGCAGAAAGAGGCAGAGAAAGCTGCAACTGCTCTTGAGATGCAGGGTGGAGCTACGATAGAATATTTGCAGCGGTTAGATAAAATACGAGAAGGTGTCACTTCCCGCTCAGAGGCAGCACGGGCAGAATGGGCGGCTGCTCCAGAGAAAGCTGATGAATATGTGCAGGCTGCAAGAAGTCGAGTCGGAGAAGTGTTGGCTAAACTGGATGACATTAATTCTCAGATAGGGAAAGACCGGGACTTCTCCAAGGCTCACGCTATGCAGGCATCTGTTCAGGCCACCTTGGGTTCTATGCGAACCGAGGAAAGAAATATCGTTGAGACTTATGGAGCGGAAAGCAAAGAATTTGAACAATTCCAAATGAGTAAGATGAATTCTCTGGGAGTTGTTCAGAGTAATATCCATGCTTCTTTTCAGCAACTACAAGAAAAACAAGGTCAAAATTATCTTAATGTTGTTAGTGAAGCCTATACTAAATCTAATATGTATGTGGGTTTCCAAGAGCAACAGCACGTTGATATGTTGAAGTACAAAGCAGATGCTCAAAATGCTTATGACTTAAAGGTATCTCAATTTGAAATTGGAGTTGAACAACTTAGGTCGGTGGGGATGGAGAATCTCGCCAACTGGATACTTGAGACTCCAACTTTCTCGATGGATGCCACCCCTCTTATGACTTTGTTATCTGATTTATCTCAGTCACAGGCGGCTCAAGAACGAGCGGATGCTCTTGCCAATCAGCAAATAGAAGCCTCCCAGAAAGGAACTTATAAATCTTTTGCTAAATTAGGTCGAACAGCAGGAGGAGGCGGAATCGGAGTCGTTTCAGCCGGAGGTTTTTACACTGGTGGAACACGGTCTGCCCAATACAATCCACCTTCAAGTAGCCCCAACAGATAATATAGATATAAGGATATAATATGCCAAGAGGAAAAGACGCACCAGCACAAGTCGGTGGACAAATAGACCCGTATGTTCAGGGGTCTATTCAGCAGGATAAACAGTTAGCCGAAAATCGTCTTGTGGCTGCTATGCGGGAGACTGGAGCCACGACAAGGGCTGGGATAGCCGCTGCTGCCCAAGGGGGTGGAGGCGGGGAAGGACTTGCGATTGCACGAGAGCGGTCAGCAACTCAATTAGAGTTAGCCGACAAACAAGCTGCGGAGGATGAGAGAGGAAAACGTGAGGATAGGAAGTATGCTCAAACGATGACAGAAGCTACCCGAGAATTTCAGGCAAAGCAGGCTGAACTGGATAGAGAACAGCAGAAAGCTATTATTGTTGGAGACAGAAAATACAAAGGCGAAATTGAGAAAAGACGGGAAGCCCTCCGCAGGTTTAATATTGAATTAAGTATGGATGCTGGGGAGCGAACTACGAATGCGATGCTCTCTATCCTCAAAGGTAGCCTCAAACGTCAGACCTCGATGGAGAAAGCTAAAACAGTGTTGGAGGAGGAGGCTACTCGATTTGATAAAGACAAGGATGTTTATCTTAAGACAAAAGACAAAGTGGCGGAAGCTGTTGAATTTGACAAACGGATGGATTTACCTGCACGGAAACCGAGGGCGGCTTTTCGAGGAGCCGGTGCGGGGATGACTTTTGGTTTGCCGGAGGAATCAAAGGAAAAATTAGCCGACCCGATGGCTATTCTTCAAGACCAGATTACCAAATACGGGGGCAATATATCGGTTGAGGAATTAGCTCCTGGGACTATTAGTAAAATAGAAGATGAGATACAAAGAGGAGACATCAAAACTGAGGACATCAATAAGACCCTCGGGGCATTAGAGGGAATGTTGGCTGCGGTTGATACCAGAAGAAGAGGTGTTGCCAAGGATTCAGATGAATTCGACTTTTGGCAGGATACTCACTTAAATATCTCTCAGATGCGGGATGACTTAGAGGGTCTTACTAATAGCAAAAAGAAAATAGCTGGCTCTGAAACAGAGACAGTTGGAGCAAGAGTCCAGTATGCTTTAGGTTCGATTCACGATAGTTCTTTGGGTGGACGTGCTGCTCGGATGAGGGATTTAGTCGGCGGAGATTTTACAGCCGTGTTTGAGGAAATGACCAAACCCACACAGGTTCCTAAACTATATGACATCTCTGCCGATATGAATGAATATGATGTTGAATACCGAACTTGGTTTAATGATTATCTGCGTTCAAGATACCCAGAATTACAAGGAGTTGAATAATGCCTATACCTGTAATGGCGGCTGGGGTGGCCAAGGCTGCTCTACCTCTTTTAGCTAAACTTCCGGCGTATGCCAAGGCCCTTTATACCTCTAAGAGTTTCATTCCGGCCTTGCTGGGAGCAGGGTATTTCGGGAGTATGGGCGTAGAGGCATTAGGTCAAGCCGGAGAACGTGGTTTGGCTCGGGAGCAAATGGGACTTCAAGGTGTGATGGGTAAGGCTTCTGCGGAGGCTACTAAGAGGACTGTTAAAGAGTCTCGTGCCAGGACAAAGGAATATATTGCCGCTTTGTTGAAGTCGAAAAAAGAAGAAAGGAAAGAGGTACGGGAGTTTGCAGCCCTGCAATCTTTTACGGAGAGTCAGGATAGACAAATGGCCTTGGTGATTCAAGCTGTGCAGGCTTTAAGTCAACGGCAGATGGGAGCAGCGACGCAAGTTCCTGGGGCCGGAATGGTTGGACTAATGCGAGGAGGCTTCTAATATGCCAGATACGATACCCGATGCAGATTTATTTGCTGGGCCAGTTGGTCAAAAAGCTGGTGGAATTGGAGCAATGTTGGCGAAGCCGGGGATAAAAAGTGCCGGTCTGGGTATATTTGGAGCGTGGCTTCTCCAGAAGATTCTCCAGACTGGACATGAATCTGGAATGAGGGGTATTCAACGAGAAGGTCTCCGAAGCCAAGCCGAGATGATGACACCCGAAAACTTGTATATGCAGGCAGCACAACCACAAGCACAAGAGGAAGAAAGCATGGCACGACAAGCCTTATTTCAGCAACTATCGGGGGGTGTTTTGGGGCCACAACTTGCCAAAGGGGAATATCAAATTGGAGGCTAAATAATTTTTATTTTTGGCTTGACTTTCCTCTACAGATATAGTATTCTGTATTTTAGAAATTAACTATATTTGAAAGGAAGAAAAATGACTCTAAAAGAATTGCACGAAAAAATAGGAGAAATTTTAACGTCAAGTCCTTCTTATAAAAATAGGCCAGTTCTATTTTGGAGAGGGAAGAAACGAAATGGAGACGATGCTTTTGGACACGCCCGTGAGATTATATCTTGTACACTAAAAATGGCTCACGGTTCGATAGAGAATTGTATTGTGTTGTCGCCTATTGATAACTTTTCTGATTTCAAAGTACCAGAAGATTCAAATGCCTAAATATAATCCAGATGAAGATGTTCCGTATGGGATTGCAGCAGCTGATTTTCCAATTACTTTTTATGATAGACCTCAGTTAGCATTTGCTAATTTGTTAAAGGGGGATGTCGATGCAATGACTCGCTCGATATTTGCCCCTCAAACTCTAACTCCTCACGAGATTCAGATTTTTCGTAACGCCTTGTTCAAAGGTAAGAAACCAGACCCAATTCTAAAAACGATTACTGATATTGCCACTAATCCTCTGGTGATTATAGGATTGGCTGTAGGCTTATGGAAATTTCCTATTGGCTCGACGAAACCACTCATTGATTTAGCTGCGGGATTAATGCCGAAAGCGGTTTCTATGGGTAAAACGATGTCGGGGCTACATCCTGCTATTAATAACCTCCGCAGTGTACCGGGGATGTATCAGGCATTGGCTGATGTTGTAAGCACAAAGACTAAATTTATCACCGACCAATCACGAGCTATTGAGAAATTTTTTGGGGGGGCTGGACGTATTTCAAAAGTTGAGGGGTATGCGGTGGCTGCGAGACTGGATGGATTGCATAAACCATCTCACGTAATGGTTAAGATGCTCGGAAACGAGCCAGAGATTATTAGGGTTATGGGTGGGAAGGGTGTTCCCGTAGCAGCAGGACTTAAAACAGGAATGAGAAAAGAAGTCCAGGGGCTTTATGGTAGTATGCGAGGATGGTTGAATGGTGTTAGAAATACTTTGAAAGGTACTCCTGGTGGAGAAGCTCGGGTAAAAGATTCTTTGGCAAAATTAGGGCTGACTTATGGAGATGACATAGATGATTATTTCCCGAGAAATGCCCAATTTGACCCATATCATCTGAAAGCGGTGCGGGGGACAACTCGTCCTCGGTATGCAAAGTTTATGCGTAAGGAAGCTCGGACTGGGCCTCTTTCTAAGGAGTCGATTGCGAGAACTGGAGGAGGGCTGCCAAATTTAGAACAGTTGCAGGGTATGGAAGCTGCGGGTTTAGTTCCCCAAGGTTATACTAATGCTGCCAAGACTGTTTTCAATAGATGGGGTGATGATGCTGCTCGTGAAGTGGAAAGGGTGTGGGGGGATGTGCAGGGATTAGGATTAGATTCAGGTCGAGCTAAGGTAGCTTTTATAGATCAAATGGAAACTTATTTCACGAAAGGTACAGGAAAAAAACTTAACTTCGCTGGTAGATTTGGAGGAAAAAGAACAGCAAGCGATACTTTAGGTGCTATGGCTGATGCCTTAACAGATGCACGAATTAAAGGGGATGATTTTTTTCGGAATGAACTACGAGAGGTAGGTCGGGTAATGGGAACGCCTCGGCAATATACTCTTGATGTCTGGGATGCGACCAAACGATACGTTAATTCAACTGCTACTACCTATTCTTGGCACGGAACAGGAGCAGGTGCAAATATAAACAAAATAGCCAAACAGCCGGGTGTATGGGGCGACCAGCCTTGGCTTGAATCTTATGTGTATGACGATTTAGTACCTCATGTAATGGGAAACAAATCTTGGCAGGAATTACAGAGGTCTATTTCTTTCTCAATAAAAAAAGCCAAGGTACATCAATGGGTTAAAACGCATCCGATGGTGGAGCAGACTCTTGGGAAAAAAGGCAAAGATTGGGTAATGAAAGGGACTGGAGATATAACTGGTTCATGGTCTGCGGAGGGTGCAGGGGCAAGTGTCTCTCATTGGTTCCATCTTTCAACCCTTGGGGCCAACATATCCCCTGCAAGTAAGAATAGTTTGCAGACTTTAATAACTACGCTGAATGTTGTTGGTGCAAAGGGAATGTATCGGGGGTTGAAAGGTGTCCCGGGCAGTGAGGGAGCACTTCCTAAGATGGGAAGATACCTCAAAATGATTACAGTAGATGGAAAATCCACAAAAGATGCCTTTAGATTAGCTTTCCCCGAATATGTGAAAGATATGGGGGATGCGTCTCAAATTGTAGAGTCTCTTCTTGCGGGGGATATTGCTAAGGAGGGTTTTGCAAGAAAGATGTTTAGCAAGGGTACTTGGGAAAAAGTTAAGACGGCGATGCTGATGCCTTTTGCTACTTCAGAAGGTGGGAATAGAGTCATATCTTATTATGCTGGTAGGAATCAACATATTTATCAAAATGCTCATAAACTGGGGAAGGCTACCTCCGCGGTGAGGGATTATATATTTAATGAGGCTGGTAAAGTTGGTCAGACCCTTACAATGACGACACAGTTCACCGGAGGGCCACTCGGTATTCCAAGAGTTATTATGAATACTTGGGCTCCTTGGCGACAGTTTATGCACTTCCCGATGAGGTTTGGGGCGATGTTGCACGGGTCACTTAGAATGGGGCCAGACCCCTCTAAATTAGACTGGGGAACTATTGGAAGGACGCTGGCAGGCTCCACAGCAGCTTATGTGGCAGCAAAGAAC
>Ga0114923_10001160_pt1 | contig 18650 bp, 57 predicted proteins | sample SumtaG_FD_89578 | JGI IMG/M metagenome (GOLD analysis project Ga0114923, IMG submission 89578) | Deep subsurface microbial communities from Indian Ocean to uncover new lineages of life (NeLLi) - Sumatra_00157 metaG | ecosystem: Environmental > Aquatic > Marine > Oceanic > Sediment | place: near...
CACCTATGAGATTAAATCACATTTTAGATAAGATAAAAGAACCATCTATGGAAAAGATGAGAGAAATAATTACGTCTATGATAGAAGATGTCCAGAGAGAAGGAGAGAAAGAAATAGCATGGAGCAAAGCAGTTCAAAAAGCTATAGGAAAGAAAACTGCTCAAATGGTTAAAGAGTTTTTCAAAGAAAGACTAATAAAAATACATAAAAAGGAACTAAAATGAAAGAATATACTTTTGAAGTCCATGTTAAATGGGCTCAAGCAGGTATTGAAGCAAAAAATAAAAAAGAGGCCATAGAGAAACTGAAAGATATTTTTGAGGAAACTTTTAATTTTCGTCCCAAAAATTCAGAAATTAAGAAATATAAATAAAAAGGAGATTAAAGTGAAAGAATATACTATAAATTTAGATGTCCAAGTATTCGCTAAAAATGAAGAACAAGCCATAAGAAAGGTTTCTACTGCAATACATAATCATAAACTTCAATATTGGATTGGAGACATAAGAGAAGAAGAGGAAGAAAAGAAATGAGAAAGTATAAGATTTATTGGCACGAATATCATAATCCTTTAAACTGGGCTGATTGTCCAAAATTAGAAGAAAAAAGAGAAAAATTATGGGCTATACCTTCTGATAAAAAACCAGAGCATTATTTTAAGCAATTAGATAATTTAGATAAAAGGATAGAACAAAATGGTATTAAAAATATTATGGATGGTCTGCCAAAAGGCTCTACTTGGCAATATGACCCACACGAGAATGATGGTTGGATAGAATGCCAATGTAGAGATACTTTTGAAGCAAAAAATATAAGGGAAGCAAAAAAGATAGCAAGTGAATATGATTGTGGAGATAATGATGTATTCACAGTATTTGATGAAAAAGGAAAAACATTATTTACAGAAGAAGATTTGGAGGCAGAAGAACACAAACCATATCAAGAAGTAAAAGTATTGGAAGATAAATTCTGGGATTATAATTTTAGAATAAAAGGAGTTATCTACGAGATTTCAGTTAATCAAAAAACAGGACAACTCTTTATAAATAAAGACGAAAATCAGGGGAGATAAAATGAAAGAATTAAAAATAAAATTAGCTAATGGTAATGTAATAATTTGCGGAGAAGGAAAAAAATATCAATGGGGAGGATATATAGTTCTAAAAGATAAAAGAGGAAAAGAATTACTATATTATGATATTGAAGAATGGAAAAGAGAGCCTGAAAGCGTTATAGGAGCATTTATGAAAAAATGTTCGGAGGAATTAAATGAAAGAATATAAATATATAACAAGATGTGATTTTGGTGAAGGGTATTGTAGAGAAGATGTGCTATCAAGACATGGAACTTTAAAATCTGCTATCTCTCAATACGGAAGATTATGGAAAATATATCATAGAATTCATAAGTGGAAAGTTTGGTTAGAAGAAGTTACAGATAAAGATTTATTAAAGTTAATTAACAGAACTGATTTTTTTAAGACAGGAAAATGCTACATAAAAAATTAAGTAAAAGGAGAAAAAATGAAAGAAAAAAAAGTAACTATAACATTTATTTATCCTGCTATTAAAGGAAAAAGCGACCAATACTATAAAGATAAAGTATTTAACGAAATATATAATTCCGATGATAATTTAGATGGTGATAGTTTTTTAGTAGAAGATTATAAAGCACCAAAAGAAGATGAACTATTAGAACACCCAAAATGTCCCAAGTGTGGGGACGAGTTAAATGATATGGGTAATTATAAATGGTATTGCCCAAATGGCTGTTTCAAAACAGAACTGGAGTTATGGCAAATTCAGAAAGAGAGTAAAAATGGATAAGATATTTAAAGTTCATTGTGAATATTATGTCAAGGCAAAAAATAAAGACGAAGTAAAAGAATTTGTCCAAGAGGAATTAGCGTTTAAAGATTATTATGAAAGCCATATCATTATAGAAGAAGAACAATGTGCTTCAGAAAAAGGTTTAATTCCTGATTATGATTTAACAAAAGGAAAATAGAAATGAATAAGATTAAAGTAGAAATTTATTGTCCAAAATCTAAAGGACATCAAGATAGTTTTTGGTATGACGGTGATATTGCTCTATTAAGTTATAAAAATAGGAGAGTATTAGTTGTAGCGGCAGGTGATATAAGAATACAGAAAAAAGGTGGAGAACTTGTCCATGACGGATGGAAAGAAAGAGGAGACGGTATAAAATTAGAAACTGATAAAGATTTGGAAAAGATAGGAAACAGCTATGATGATAAATATTATTGGGAAAACAATAATTGGTTTGAATTCTTCTGGAGACAGGAAGACGACAACAATTGGAATGATATAATGGGAGATGTGGTCTTTGAGTATGATACTGCTTTAGAAAGAGCAAAAACTATATTAAAAGATAATAGGTTTTGGAAAGATTACTATGGAAAAGAAAAGAAGAAAAAGGAAAAAAAATGAGAACATTAACCGAAATGTTAAATGATGGAGAAGGCCATACAATTTTTAAAACTGGAGATGTTATAGAAGCTCTTAAAGAGTTTGGTTTTCAGGTAGAAAAAACAAAAAGCAATATAAAGATTTCTAAAGACGGAAGAAAAGCAAGTTTCTATTTGACAATGAAACCTACTAAAGCACCAAAAAGTAAGTATGATGTTGTCTCTTGGAACGGTGATGCTCCTGATGGAGTATGGGATTTAGAGTTGATTAAATCATTAGTTGATATTACAGGTAAAAAATATGATGGTGGAAATTATATAGGTAGAGGGTTTCAGTATAGAGCATATCAAGAGTGGTTAATAAAAAAAGGAATATTAGGAACACCAGTTAAAGAAAAAGTTTAAAAAACCCAAGAAAGAGAGGGCAGTAGTCATTGGAGCCGATTTATACATCAAAGATATGGATAGAAAGAGCCAGCATACTGGATTTGAAGTAAGTAAAAGAGCAGTTGATAGTGGTTATTTTAGGGATTGCTACAATAGTTATGGTCTCTTTAATTTCTTGAGAACCAACTTAAATGAAGAATTTAGTTGGTGGCAATTCGCTGGAAATAAAAGATGGTTTGATAAAGACAACAATATGACAGTTTGGGGAACAATTCGGTTTAAAAGAATATTTGATAGTGCTAAAATAGAATTAGAGGCACTAACAGATTATTATTTAGATGTCCACGATTTTAACACTAATAAAGACATCAGGAAAAAATTAAAGAAAAAGGAAATAAAGGAGTATAAAGACTGGCTAAACCTACTTATCTCTTTCTTGAACCTTGCTATTGAAAGAAAGAGCAAGATAATTTGGAGTGTGTGATGAAAACTTTATTCTTTATAGTAGTTACTATTCTGCTAACTCCTTCTATTATCATTGGAGTAGGTAAATCAAGCGAGAAAGGAAAATATAATGACTAAAGAAGATTTCAAATGGCTTGCAGATTTAATAGTAGATATAAATATGTCTTTTCCATGGTCAGGAGAGATAGTTGATGCCGTAGAACAGAAGATTATGAATAAATTGAAGAAAGAACCTGCTTTCGACTATCTAAAATGGAAGAGATATATCTCAAATCAAATATCTAAAAAGATGGTTGAAAATAAATTAAAACATGGTGAAGTATGTGGTAAATGTTTGGGAAAAGGACATTTTGACCAAAGCCACGATGGTTTTGGAAGAGTATTAACCTGTGATGAATGTGGAGGAACTGGAAATGAGCGGAGAGAATAATGGAATTTCCTGAAACAGATATATTAAGTTGTAAAAATCCATATATTATTTTGGGAATAGAAGTAAATGCCTCTCAAGAAGAAATAAAAAGAGTATACAGAAAATTAGCATTAAAGTGGCATCCTGATAGAAACAAAAATAAAAAAGAGAGTGCCGAAATATTTATAAAAGTTCAATGGGCATATGAAGTTTTAAAAGACCCCGAAAAGAAAAGACAATATGATAAATTTGGTACTATAGATGGAGAAGGGGAGCATTTAGAAGATATATTACAGAAATTTAATCAGGAGTTTGAAGAAGATTTATCAGGTTTAAGGTCTCAAAACTTTAAGAAATCAGTTAAGAGTGCTTTAAAAGGTGATGTAAAAGACTTATGTGATAAGTGTGAAGGTTATGGACTAATAGAAAATGCACGTGGTTTCTTTATATCGAAAGAAGTTTGTCCAAAATGTAAAGGTGATGGTTATATTGATGCACCACCTATAGAACCCAAGCGTCAAGAACCAGAGATTAAAGGATATAATTCCTATCCACCAATTTATTCAAAAGAGTGGTGGTGGGGCTAAACTAAAAAGGAGGTGAAAAAAGATATGGCAAAGAAAAGAAAGAAGAACTGGATGGATGTAAGCGTTAGAGAAGGTATCTCTAGGCTAAAAAAGAGCATTAACAAAGTGGCTCAAAAAATAGTAGAAAAAACAAAATAAAAAAATAGAAAAAGGAGGAAGAAAATGTTTTATATAATAATATTTGCATTGGGTTTCGTGGCTGGAAGAAAGTATACCAAGATTAAAGAGTTTATAGGTCAGGTATTCTCAATAGGCGAAGAAGAAAAATAAAATCGGGATAAAGAAATAAAAAAAGAAAAGGAGGATTAGTATGTCCGAAAATGCGTTAACCGTTATCAGAAGAAAAGTCAGAGCCTTCTGTTTTGACCACACGAGAGCAGGGAAAGTTGGCAGATTGGAAAGCCTTACAAAATCTCTTTCTTCTAATACCGCTCTTGTTCAAACTAAATATAGTGAGTTAAGAGTAGTGGAACAAGAGGTCTGTAATACATTAGAACAGTTGCAATCCGAAACTTTTGAAAAGGAAAACAAAGAGATAGATGGATTGCATTTAGTTAATGAGGAAGATAGAGAAAAATTCAAGAACGCATTAGTGCTGATTAAAGAAAGAGGGATAGCAGAGTTAGCACCTATATCAGAAACAGCCCAGAGAATTAAAGCACATATGTTGGTTACTTTGAATAAGGCAAATATCCAGAAAGCAATCCTGTTAGCAAAATCAAAGTTAGCAGGTAACGCCAGTCTCCAATTAGAAACCTTGAGACTTATAGAAAAAGAAACGAAAGGAATCAATCTTGAACTGCGAGATTTGCTAATAGAACTGGACTCTTTGAATGAAGGAGCAATAAACAAATATACAACATTTCAAAAGGACATGAAGAGTGTAGTATCTGAGGATACTGATGTTATTGGTCACATTATTAACAAATTTTCAGAACAGGAAAATAAGAAGAAGAAACCGGAAGAAGCAGGGAAAAAGAAATAGTTGTAACAGAGGGGGGTCGGAATATTATGAGTTTATATAATCTTCCTGGTCCTCCTCGGCGGAGGATTATCGTGGCTGATAAAAGAATGGTGGAACTCAATGGACAATGGTTTGACCTTAAAGCAGTTGTTCATTGGTGGAAAGGAAAAAATAGTGAGGAAAATGAATATTATCTAAATCTGATATTTGAAGGAAATAAAGAAACTTACAATATTTGTATAGGTGATAAAGAAAAAACTAAACAATTTATAGATTTTTTAGAGGATTTAATTGAAACCAAATATTATACTTATCGCTTTGAATTCAAGCCACCAAAACCACCGAAACCGAAAGAAAAGAATTCAAAGAGTTCTTCAAAAGAAAAGAAAAAACAGACACATTATCTTGATGATGTAGATATACCAGAAAAATAACAGGAATAATATTATTATGTCAGAAAAAAAAATGATAGAAATAGAAGGTTCTTGGTTTGATTTATCAAAAATAATATTTTCTGAAATATATCTTTATGACAAAACTGATGATGTATGGAGACTATATTTATGGTTTAAAGAAAGAAGTGATAGTTTATTTATTAAAATAGAAGGTAGAAGAAGAGCAGAACAAGTTAAAGATTTTATGGCTGAACAAATAAAATATTATTATGATAACGAACAATTTGAATTTGAACCACCAAAACCGAAAAAATTGGAATCAGAAAAAAAACCTAAACATTATCTTGATGATGTAAAGATACCGGAAGAATAAGAAGAACAGGAGTAATTATGAAAACTCAATGGAAGAAAATCGGGGTTGTTGGAGTTGATAGTGGAACTTTGATGATTACTGACCCTTGTTATGCTATACAGGATGGTTGGAATGATAAAGATTATGAGAAAGAAGTTGTTGGAACCGCTAACAAACTACATCATCAAGTTAAACACGCATTAGGACACGCTGGTAAAGCAGTAATATTCTCAAGTGGTCTTGGAGATGGATTATATGAAGTATTTGCTAAAATAGAAAATGTAAAACATTGGGGAGAAAGAGTAACGGAAGTAAGAATAAAATTATTGTAGCAAAAGGAAGAAAGAAGAATAAGAGGAGATACAAGTGGCAAAAATAAAATGTTCTAATCATAAAAAGAACAGAGGAAGTTGTATAATTACAAGCCCTTATTGTTTTGAAGTCAAAAATATGAAAGAATGTCCATACAATAAAAAGGGGAAAAAATGAAAACAAAACTTGATTTAAGCAGATTTTTTAATGATAAAAAATTAGCAAAGGATATTAAATTTACAAAAGAGGAATTTGATATATTTGATAAGTTTGAATGGGCAGTATTATGTGATGACGGATTAAGACAAATTAATGGTGGATATTCAAAGATTACAGTTTATGAATTAGAACCAGATTATGATGATGAAGGAAATTTAGTGGAAATATTAAAATGTGAAGTAGAGTGTGGAGAGCAAGATTGCGGAGATGGGCACTCAAATTGTGATAAATGGCAAATAAAATATAATCGTAAAACACAAATATTTGGGGATAGAGAGTGAAAAAGAAACGCAGAACTTATAGAAGAAAGAATCCAAAATGGTGTCGTTTTAGTGGTATAGCTCTATGTTGGGCTTGGGCGAATAAACAAGATAGATATTGTTGGAAGCAACTAGATGGTAAAAAATGTGAGCATAATAAAGAAAGATAAAAACTATGACGTTATTTTCATTAAACAAAAGGAGATAAAATGGGATGGTGTGTAATTAGTGAAGCAAGTATTGAGATTTATATTGGAGCAATGTCACCAGCAACTGAAAGAAAAATAAAAGAAGTTCTAAAAGAAGAAGAGGTATATAGTTTATGTTGTAAATACGGTAATTTTTCTTTTAGTGTTTCCGGAAACAAACGGATTAACTACGAATTCTTGGACAAAATAAAACAATTATTAAAAGATGATAAAGAGGTAAAAGTTTTTGAAATTACAGCTTCAGAATTTGTGGAAAGCAATGATGGAGGATATCGGTATAATTCTGATGAAGATGAGGATTAAATGCAATACGATTTATCAGGAAAATCTCAGTTCTTTCTGAAATTATATCAAGAATTTAGAAAAAGCAGATATTTTAGTTTTGCCAAATTTTTATTTGATACGGAAAATCAATTATTAAAGATATGTGATAATTGCGACAAAATAGTTCCTTACACATCAGAGTGGAAAAAAGTGGATAAAAACAATAAAGAATATACTGACAAGGAATTATGCAAACAATGTTATCACGGAAGAACAACATGGTTAAACAAAAGAAAGAAAGGGATAAAAAGGGTTTGACAAATCTGCTAACTTTTGTTAGAATATAAATAAAATTGGAAGGATATACATGGGAGTTAGAAAGAAAATCGGGGAATGGTTATTCGGCCCGTTAGCAGAAATAACAAAAGAACCAATAGAAGACATTGTAAAAAGTGTTCAACCTGCTCAAGAAAAAACTATTCTGGAATATCCAGAAGAAAAACAACTAATTATTAAGAGCAAACCGACAACAGTATATAGACCTTCTACTTGGAAAGAGTATATCGGGCAAGAAAAAGCCAAAGATACTATGAAATCATATATCAAGGCGATGATGAAAAGAAAACAAGTTTTAGGTCATGTTATTATCCACGGACAAGCAGGAACTGGAAAGACTACTTTAGCAGAAATAATAGCCAATGAACTTAATGTAAAGATACAAGAAGTTATAGCAGGTAGCGTTGATGATGCTGGAATGTTAATAGAACTCATAAGGAAAAGCAAAAAAGGAGTTGTATTTGTTGATGAAGTTCACGCTTTACCAAGAATTACCGTAGAACAACTATACACAGTAATGGAAGATTTTAAGTTTAACGGAAAGAGATTAAATAAATTCACTCTCATCGGTGCTACAACTGAACTTGGAGAAATCATAAAAGATAGAAGACCTTTCTATGATAGGTTTAAAATAATAATAGAATTAGAGGAATATACTGTTTCAGATATGGTCTATATAGCGAAACAATATAAAAGTAGAACATTTCCTAACGATAGATTTAGAAAGGAAAACTATTTTACAATAGCAAGAAATTCAAGGGGCGTTCCAAGAATGGCTATTCGTTTATTAGAAGCCACAGTATATTTGGTAAGTATAGACCAAGTATTAAAAAACTTTAGTATTATTCAAAACGGATACACAGAAAAGGATTTGAAAACATTAAAGTATATTTCTAAAAATGAGAAGGGTGTAGGAATGCAGAGTATAGCATCTTTTTTAGGAACTTCCTCTCAAGGGTATCTATATGAGATAGAACCGTATTTACTACAAACAGGATTATTAATCCGAGCACCAAGAGGACGAAAGTTAAGTAAAGAAGGCTATGAAATGATAGAAAAATTAGAAAAAGCGAAAGGGAAATAAAAATGGAAAAGTTAACTATAAATATCTATAAATGGATAAGAGCAGTGGTTATTACTTTTATAGCATTACTAAAAGGAGAAATATAATGAGATACTTTATAATGTTTTTTGCAATAACTGGTGTATTGTTTTGGGCTCTATGGTTAATTGGTTGTGTTACAGTAACAATATCAGGAAAAACTTATACAAGTCCTTTACTAAAGAAAGAGAAATAGGATGGCAAAAAACAACTGGGGAATAAAAGGAAAAATAGAAAAATGTTCTAATTGCCATAAAAGATTTAAAGTAAAAGAAGAAGGACAGGTAGTTTGTAAAAAATGTGCTAAAAGTGATGCTTGGGGAAGTTCATACTAAAAAAGGAAAACATAATGACTAAAAAAGATATTAAGTGTTTAGAGGACAGATGGAAAGAGATATTCAAAATTATCTTCGCTGATGATAAAATAACCAGAAGAGATGATACAAGAAAGATTATTGACTTTTTTGAAGACCTCTTCAATGAAGTCAAACAAAAGGAGAATAAAATGAAAAAATATCAAGTAGTATGTTATCAAACAGGTAAACCTTATGATGAAGAACTGTTTGATGCAGATAGTTTAGAGGAAGCTCAAGCAGAAGTATTATCAGGAAAAAACTTGAAAGTTGAAGAAGTTAATGAAAAACCAAAATGGTTAAACAAAGAAGATTGGAAATTTATTAAAAAAGTTTGTGGTAATAACGCAAGAAATGTGGCAGAGTTAATGAGAGATTACGCTTGTGATGTTAGAGATGGAAGAATAATTTTAGATACCGATGATGAAAATTAAAAAAAAGGAAATACAAATGACTAAAAAAGAGCATATAAAAATCCATTTAAAATCTGCTTATGAGCATTTACAGGGTAAACCTGATTTAGACCAAGTGGAGTTTGACATTTTTGAAGTTGGAGAAATATTGGGAATAAAAGCAAAAGAAATAAATGCGAGGAATAAATATAGATATATAGTTACCGATTGTAAAAATAAGAAGTCCAGTTTTCACAAAACAGAACGAGGAGCAATTAAGGACTATATGAGCCGTTGGCCTAAAGACCATTTAGGAATATTAAAACACGACATAAAAAAAGATTTATATTTACAAATTTATTAGAACAGCAAATAAAGAGGTCTTAAAATGAATAAATCACAAACAAGAATAAAATGCCCACACTGTAAAAAAGGATTTACCGTATATATTAGAAATATAATTTGGTTAGTAACAAAGCCAAGAAAGAGGAAAAGAAATGGTAAAACATAATAAGAAAAATATAGAAGAATTAGCGAAAGCAATAGTAGAAGATTGGGATATGGACACATTACTTATTTATGCAGTAGAAAGAATGGAACACCATTTCAAGCATAATAAAACCGACTTTAAGAGAGAATGGAAAGAGAAATATGGAGAGAAATAAAAATGGAAAAAACTTATATAGTATCTTTTGAACCTTGGGTTATAGAAGCAAAAAACGAGAAAGAAGCTGAAAAATTAGCAAAGAAAGATTTAAGAAAAGGAATTTATCCAAACTTTGAAGAAATTTATGAAGAGGAATAAAATGAAAAAAATAATTACCTTTAAAACATTCCAAAAAGTATGTTTTCATAAAAACGACTTACGAGAGATTGAAGGTGGTTTGAATTGTGGAATTGCTGGAGAAAATCATAAATGCACAGAAAAGAAATGCCCCACATGGAAAAGATTAAAAGAAGTAATATGAGGTAAAAATGAAGATAGAAATTGAGAAAAATCTAATAAATATACTCAAGAACAATTTATCATCAACATCAGTTCCTAAAGGAAATAAAGATTGGACTGCTCTTATAAATGAATTGTTAGAAGAAAAGATATGTGATGATTTTCAGATATATGGTTGTGAAGCGGTAATGAAAGCAAAAAGGAGACACAGATGAGTGATAAAAGTAAATCTAAAAAAACTAAAAAAGATTTAGGAAGTAATGTAGGACTTTGTTTTTGTTGTAAAAAACAATTTGACAAGAATGAAATGGACTATATTGATAAACGATATGTTTGTAAATCCTGTAATCATCTTCCGGAAAAGGAGGAAAAATGACCAAAGCAAACATAATTATTAACCACTATGCATATTTCCACGTTAGAAGTGATGGTATGGATGGAGAAGAAATTAAATCCTTTATTCAAGATTATATTGAGGAAGCCAAAAAAAAGTTGAAAAACCCAATAGATGTAGCAGAATTCGTGATAGATAAAATGAGTGCAAGAGGAGATGATTATTATGAATGGATACAAATAGGTGATATTGACTATGCGAGCCACAAATATATAGTAAATATAGATGATAAAGGAGATTTGAAATTTGAGGAAACTACAAAAAAATGAACAAAAAGGAATTAAAAGAAATTGAGCAAATTATTCTTAAAGAAGAAAAAGATAGTGAAGGAATAGTGTGTGAAGAAAATGCAAGATATAGAGCTTATGTAAATCTTAAATTAAAAAAACAAAGAGGTGAATATATGTGTAAAAACTGGATAGAAATTGAAGACGGAAAAGTAAAAGGGGTAAACGGGATATTTAAGAAAGGTCGTTATGTTGTATGTTTGGACTGTGAAGAAATAATAAAACTTCTTAAAAAAGGAACAAAGAAAATTTGTTCATTAGTTTTAAATAAAAGGAGAAAGAAATGATATATTGGACAGCCAACTTCAAAAAATTTAGAAAAAAAGTGGAAAGTGCTTTCGGAGATATAAAATTACTTGCTAAAAATAATCCAGATATTTATACTCACCAAGTTTTATCACACGGATTCATGGAATATTCTTTTACTAAAGAACTTAAAGCCACTAAAGAAGAATATTTAAAGTGGGCAAAAGAAAATAAATTATGTGAGGAATTGCTTGAAGAAGGCTGGAAGGAATATAAAAATGACTAAAAAAGCAATAAAAAATATAGAGTCTTTAAAATTAGCAATTATAGGAGATTGTAAAAAATATGAGAATTGTTTTAATGAAAATGGATGTAATGTTAACCCTTCAAAATGTTTCCATAAATATTGTGATAAATATAAATGGATAATTGATAGAGCAAAACATTATGAAAAAAGAATAGGGATATCTTATTTAAAAATAATACAAGCATGGGAAAAGAAAAGAACCTATTGGTATCAAAATTATTATCAAGAATGTAATCAACCTTTATTAAATGAAAATGTTAAAATATATGATACGGTAGAAGATGTAAAAAAGGCAATAGGAAATAAGTTTAGATGTCCAAATTGTAAAGGAATAACAACGAATCCTTATGAATGTAATTCAAAAAAAATAACAAAAGATATTAAAGATGGTAAAAAGAGAGCTTGTAATTGGAAAGTGTATGGGTTATTTGGAAGTTTAGGTAAAGGGGTTTCAATATTTATAAAAGATAAATTAGCTAACGAACATATATTCATGCCTATAATTTGGGAAGCAGGAAGGAAAAAGAATGATGGAATTAAAGAGGCAAGTAGTCAATAAAAAGTTATCAGAAGAACTAAAGAAGAATGGGTATCCACAAAAAGGATTATGGTGGTGGAATATTGATACAGCATACAAAAGGGCAAGAATTGTTGCCAAACCCATAGGAGATTGGGCTGAATTTAATATCATAAAACATCACATTGTTGCTCCAACAGTTGCAGAATTAGGAGAAGAATTAAGAAAAATTCCTGGTAAAGAATGTTCCACTGAAGAAATGTTGGCTTGGAAAGGTTATAAATCTGATATTGAATTTGAAATAGCGAAAGGAACAATGACAGAAGCAGATGGTCGTGCAAAGATGTGGTTATATTTAAAAAGATAAGGAGATAGAATGAACGATTACGTTATGGTTACAGATTGGGAAAGAGTTGATAAAGATGATTTCTATTTAACTAAAAAATGGGAAAAAAATGGCGGTAAAGAAAATATAAAAGAAGCAAAGAAACTTCAACAAGAAGGACATTTGTATATAGCTTACATTGTCACAGCTTTATCCTATGCCATTTATGCACATATGGATGCTTCACAAATATTTATAAACGAAGAAGGAGACAAAGTATTACAATGTGAAAGTGCTATAATTGGTAATAATCACACAAATAGATGGGAACATCATCTATAATAAGGAGTTATAAATGAAAAGATATAAGATAAAAATAGGGTTTACTGTTTCATTTGAAATATTTGCAGAAAATAAAAAAGAGGCAGAAGAATGTGCGTGGTTTGAATTTGACCAAATACAGCAAGACGGAGATATGATTAAAATGGATATAAAGGAGATAAAAAGTGGCAAAAATAAACATAACAAAAAGAAAATTTGAAGCATATGAAGCGGTAAGAGTTAGCGGAATTACAAATATGTTTGATACAAGAGTGGTTTCTAAATATAGCGACTTAACAAGGGAAGAATGTGTTGATATAATTAAGAATTACGGAAAATATATAAAAAAATATCCAACAGTAAGACAAAATAAGTAAAAGGAGAAATCAATGAAAAGTCTTAAAAGTATAAAGGATAAGTATTCAAGAAAAAGGCGATTACATAACAGTAAAAGAGATAACATTGAGAAAGAACTAACACTTTTAGAAGAAAAAAGAAAAAAATTAGGATACATTTCATGGATAGACGAATTACTAAGACCTATAGCAGAAGAAGTGATTAAAAAATATCCTGATAGAACATATGACATTTTAGGACCTTTTGGACTTGGTTCAAAAACAGCTATACATTTATATAAAAAAGGAGTAAAAGGAGACAATCTATTTAAAGGTAAGAACTGTTTATCTATCACATTTGAACCAAAAGACCTTGATAAAGCGGAGCTTGAAATCGTTGACTATTCAAAAGATACAAAACGATATGCAAAAAACACAATCGGAGAAATGAACGGATTTAATTATCTGACTATACCAATAAAGAGTATGAAAGATATTTTAAATAACATAAAATAGAAAAGGTGTTGAAATGAAAAAATATTCAGATAAACAAATAAAAAAATTATGGAAAGAATTTAATGATATACCGATTTGTCCTACCTGTGAAACAATAGAAGAAGATTTCCATATATGGGAAACAGGCACAGGTAAAATGAAAATATGGCATTGGTTTGATGATAATTATTCAAAAGGTTTAGCAGAAGGGTTAATGAAACTAAGGAGATAACAATGAAAAAATCTAAACAAAAACACCCAAAATTTCTTAATGATATGAAAATAGAAATAAAACAAAAACTGGAGTTGAAAGGCATTCTCCACACAGCATTAGATAAGTATACTGTCAAAGATTTGTTGGAATACATATCTTTCTCCACAACATATAAACATCTTACATATTTAACATCTATGATGAGATTGTTGGCAACTAAAGAAGATGCTGAAGGTGTTAAATCTATGATACTTTTAAGATATATGTTAGACAATTGGGACAAAAAAGAATTTGAAAAAAAGGCTGTAAAACATTTTGGAGAGATTATGAAAAGAGCAGAACAAAATAAGAAAAAAGCAGAACAAAAGAGAAGCAAAATATGAGTTTTCCGAGCGAACAAAATATAAGAGAAGCAATAAGCAATCTACCAAATTTAAAGAAATGTGAAGATAAAAATTGTAAGTTATGTAAAAGAATTATACACACTTCTATTAAAGTTCTTAAAAAGGAGATTAAAAATGGAAACTAAAAAGGAATTTGATTGTTATAAATGTAAACATAGAGGAACAGTTCCCGGAGATGCCCATAGTTGTTGCAAATACCCAGGAACAGAAACGGGAATGTTTGATATTTTTAATTCTAAAAATTTTGCTATAGCCCTCAAATTGAAAATCAAAGGTAACTCTCACGGTATTAGTTCTGGTTGGTTTATGTGGCCAGTAAATTTTGACCCTGTTTGGTTAGAAAACTGTGATGGATATGAGGAAAATAAATAAGTAAAAGGAGATAAAATGAGCCATATAAGTATTAGTAAATATGGAAATAAACAAAAATATAAAAACTATGGTTGGGAGTTGTTAGAAATATTTATGGGAGATGACGGTAAACTTTATTTAGTAAGCGAATCCGGTGAGGTTTTTAATAAAATACCAAAAAAACATACAAAACCCTTTGATGTAATAGAAGATTTAGCAGAAATAGTAAAAGATTGAGAGGAAGAAAATGGACATTGGTTCAAGAAACAACTACCCTGCAAAAGCTCTATCTAATTTTGCTTGCCATCCTTTTATCATTGATGGAATAGAATGTAAGAGTATGGAAGGTTTTTTACAAAGTCTTAAATTTAAAAATCCAGAGATACAAAAACAAGTTTGTTCTTTAATAGGATTGAAAGCCAAATTCAGGGGTAAACATAAAAAATGGTGGAGAACACAAAAACTATACTGGTTAGATAAAGAGATAGACAGGCATTCTGAAGAATATCAAAAACTAATAGATAAGGCTTATGAGTGTATGTTTAATCAATCTTCCAGTTTTAAAAGAGCCCTTATAGCTTCAGGTAATGCTGTATTTACTCACAGCATAGGTAAACGTGATACTCACAGAACAATATTAACTGAAGGAGAGTTTTGTTCCAGATTGAGAAGATTAAAGAGGAGAATAGGTAATGGAACAAATGGATGATATGGGAGACTTCTGGGGAGAAGAGGTATCAAAAAATATTACGACAGGTAATAAAATACAAGAAAAGAAAAAAGAACCAGAGAAAAAATCAGGTTACTATATAAAAACCAAAATAGAAAAAGTGCTTAAAAAATCAGGATACTATACAAAACCTAAAATATAGGAGGTAAGAGATGAAGAAAGCAAATAATAGAGAAAAATTTATAAAATCCTTCGCAAATCTTCCTTTAAACTCACGCAAGGAAATTATCCTTGTTTTAAGAGAGCAGGGAAAGGAGGAGCAGCCGATTACATGGAATGTCGCCTATTTTGAAGTAAAAAATAACACCTCGAGAAGCAAAGGGATTTTAGAAAAATTAGAAAAGATAGGGCTAATCTAAAAATGCCAGAAGAATCAAAAAAGTTCTTGACAAATCTGGTAAAAAGTGATATAATGTGTCTATAACATAAGGGGGATAAAATGAATAATCTTAAAGCAGTTGATTTTCCAGTTGAAGAAAAAGAATTACAAACTATAAATGGTCTATCTGTTCCAAACAAAGCAATTATAAGAACAGATACCAATGATGTGTTAGGAGTAATGGGAGAAGATTACAAGTTAATTCATCACAAGGACGTAATTAAAAAAGTGGAAAAAGATATTCCAACAGAACTAACAGATAGAAAAATAACCTTATGCAAAAATGGAGCAGTAATGTTTGCTAAATATGAAACTCCTCGCATAAGAGCAGTTGAAGTTAGAAAAGGAGATATAGTAAAATTTGGTATTGAAGTATTCAACAGTTATGATGGAACATTTCCTGTAGGATTTATGTTTGCTGCTATAAGACTGGTTTGCACTAACGGAATGACAATACCTAAAAGCATAGCTCGAATTAGTGTTAGACATACTGCTAATGTAGAATTGGATAACATAAGTGATGAATTTAATAGAAGAGTTCCATTATATATGAAAACTGCTAACAGATGGAGAGAATGGACAGAAATCATTCCAACATCAGAAAGAGTAGATGCTTTCTTTAAGAAGACTTTAGGAGACAGATTAAAAAAATTCTTTGAAGAAGAATATCAAGTTGCCTCTGATAAAACTCTTTGGGGATTATATAACATATTTACCTATTATAACACTCACAACATTAAGACAAGAAAAAACAACGAGCAGAACAAAAGGATAACTCAATTCGGTTTTGAGAAAAGATTGCTAAACGAATTTTATGATTTTGATTGGAGGTAAGAATGAAGATATGGGAAAAACTTAAAAAAAACGAAAAAGAAATTACAAAATATCAAAACCAATTAGAAGATAATGTTGGTAAAATAGAAATTAAAATTTGTGCAAATAGTTATTCGATTAAAGAAGAAGCAACAATTTTTTTAGGAACAAAAGATGATAGTTATAAAAAAATAGAACTACCTATTGAAGATTGGAATAAAATAAAAGAAAAAATAGACCGAATGTTAAATTTAGAAGTTAATGAGGCAGGATATGAACCTTCAAAATACTAAGGCAAGAACCTTAATGAAAGAATTAAAATGCACTATTTGTGGAAACATATTCTCCATTCATAGGAGAAAAGGAAGAAACAAAGCAAAAGGACATAAAAAGCATCTATGGTGCTTCAAATGCCAGCAAATAACTATACATAAAGAAGTATAAAATGAAAAATATGGAATGTTTAAAATGTGGTAAGGAGTTTGAAGGATGGATAGGTGATAGTTGTCCAAAATGTGGAGCAAGCAATAAAAATGTAGTTGATAAAAAGGAGATATGAATGGAAAGAGTGGATTATTTAGAAGAAGTAATTGAAGACTTGATAGGTTATGTCCGTTTTGCAACAGATAAAAAAGCAAGAGATAGTGAAATTCTAATGAATGTAGTCCACGATTTAGCCAAAGTTTGGAGAAAAGATAAGTTTTTTGTTCCAAGAACTAAAGGATATAAAAAATGGCTAAAATAAAAACTATTTATCAAAAAGCCAAAGAAACTATCCTAGATAATATGAGATTACTTTCTACCAGACGATTAAGACAACTCTCTGATAAGGAACTAAGAAAATTGTGGAGAGAAGTCAATAACAATACTTGTGATATTCTTCAAGGTTATCATAGTGATGGGTGCCATCAATTATCTAAAGAGTATTATAGGAGAAAGAAATAAATGGAATACTCATTTAAATCCCCATTAGTTGTAGGTTACAAAGGAGAGATAGGCTCATTTATTCTACAAGGGCTATTACGAATAATGCCTAAAGCATCAAATATATGGTGCTATGATATAAATGAGACCGAAAAAGAAAGAAAAGAAAGAATTAAGAAATCTGATATTATCTTTCTTTGTGTTCCAATGCAAGATACCATGAAATGGCTTTACAAGTATACTTATTTATTAAAGGGCAAAATAGTTGTAGAACAATGCTCTTTGAAAAGTTTTATATATGAGGATAAAAAATCATTTATTAGTCCAAAGAAAAATTTTGATATGTATTCTATTCACATTTTATTTAGACCATCTGCTACACCAAACAAGCAAGATAGAAAAGTGGCTCTCATACAAAAACGATATGGAGGATATAGTTTTGATTGGTACAAAAGATTAGACCTTTACATAAAAAAGATTACCGATTCAGAAATTGTCTGGTTTAAAGATTATAAAGAACATGACCAAGCAATGGCTGTTCAACAATCTTTAGTTCATCGTATATTGATAACACTTGGAAAAGTTATTTCAGAAGGATATTATACTCACACATATATTGGAAGTAAAGTAATAGAATTAAGAGATAGAATATTAAAAGGAGACCCGACATTATATCATTTAATTCAGAAGAATAAACATCTATCTAAAGTTTTAAGAGAATTTAAAAAAGAATTATCAGATTTTGATAAACCTCTAACTAAAAGGAAAATAAAATGAATAATAAAATAATTTCTATATTGTTATGTTTCCTATTTTTAGTTGTTTTTATTGAAAAAATAGAATATAAAGATGAACCAGCGGGTGGAGGACATGGATGGAGACAAGTTGTAATTCTACATTGTAAAGAAGGAAAAATAAAATATTCTGCATCTCAATTTAATAATGAACTAATACCTTATGGCAAAGTAGGGATAATTGAACAAAATGATTTTTTTAAAACAGTAATAATAAGAAAAATAAGAGGAATAAAATGAACAAATATTGGGCAATAATTAAATATAGCCCATTTACAAAGTTATGGACATGTGGAATCTGTGAAAGGAAATTCAGATTTATGTGGACTATATGGAATCACGCAAGCAAAGGATGTAAAGGAGATATAAGATGAAAAATGTAACACCTACTATTAAAAAACTTTTGGAATGGACTCCAGAAGGTGTTGACTTA
>Ga0114923_10001161_pt1 | contig 18647 bp, 44 predicted proteins | sample SumtaG_FD_89578 | JGI IMG/M metagenome (GOLD analysis project Ga0114923, IMG submission 89578) | Deep subsurface microbial communities from Indian Ocean to uncover new lineages of life (NeLLi) - Sumatra_00157 metaG | ecosystem: Environmental > Aquatic > Marine > Oceanic > Sediment | place: near...
GCCATGTTTGTATGTGAGCAGAGCTTTAAAAATCCGAATAATGCGTTAATAATGTCAAAGGACTGTCGTATATAGCTAATCTTCCACCATTCAAAGCTGGGCCAACCCAGATTAATTTATATAATGATTCTTCAATAGTACCAGGTAGAAAATATAGGCCCTTAGCGTTGATTCTAGACCCCTTAGGGACGATATCGCTAAATGTTTTTAAAAATAAGAAAATCCCTCCGAGAAGGAGAGAAGTTTGCGTTAAGTTATAAAATTTGGCGTCTAATTCTTCCTCTGATGTCCTTAATTTTGGCAGCATCAGAACGAGAACCTTCCTTCCAGATACTACTATGGGGATGGTATAACCTCCTTAGCGTATAAAGTTTCTATCGCCTTACGGCGTAATGACCCAATATTCAAGAGTCTCTGGTTCTTCAGTTCCACATTCAATCATGAATCAAGTTTTATTCTCTTGTCAATATGTCGAATAGCTTCCGCTAAACCTACTTCATCTGAATATTTCAACCACTCCTCTTTACAAAGCGAATGAATTGGAAATGATGGAAATAGTTTAGCTCTGCCCTGTAGAAATATTTCTATCAAGTCTTTATAAACCTCGGTAAGATTTTTTTCTTCAGTTCCGCATTCAATCACATTTATTCCGTCAGTTTAGGAATTTCTCTTCCTCTTCAGCACGTATCAGACTAGAAATTCTAGATTTAAGTACTCTTCTGGCCATGGAACGAGAATTAACTCGTAACCATCCTTCTCTCACGTGATCTCGTTCGTCATCACGAACCCCACAAATATCCATGAGCCTCTCTACCAAACTCTCGAACGTATCTTCATCAACTCCGCATTCTATCATAGTTTGTTCATCCAACTTTTAATATGGAGAATGGTCACTTTTTCACCATGGTCAGAGGCAAAACGCCTCCATTCTTCTAAACGAATCTCGAACAGACTAGTGCCCTGACGAATGTCGTAATGATTGAGGAGCATAACAATCTGAGCAGTAATAGAAGATTCTTCGTCTACTCCGCATTCGATCATTTAAGATTAAATGAATCGGAAGCAAGCTTATATTTTATATTACTGCTGGCTATTTTAATAGTCTGTTGTGTCCCATGGTTGAGAGCGATTTCAATCCAATGGTTTCTGACCAAGGACTGTGCAGATAATGGAACCTCATGAACGAATATAATTCTCTCAATCAATTTCTCTAGTTCTGAAGGTTCTTCTTTTCCGCATTCAATCACGTTGCCACCATTTCTTCTTTGGGTGTTCAGCCTTTTTATAAGCCTTGACTTCTTTATAAGCCTTGACTTCTTTTCTTAATGTGGAGATTTCACTTTTATACAGACTTTCAAGATACTGGAGTCGTGTTATTGCTGCTTGTTTATCTGCGAAAGAACTTTTCACTTCCTGATGACCGTTGCTGTCAGGTTGAGACATTCTGTCGATTGTGATAACGGAGCGACAAGAAGGGCAATCAAAAGGAGCTATCTTTATCACCTGTCTAATTTGAAGATGGGTGCAACCACAATGACATTGCTCAGTTCCGCATTCAATCATCGGAATTGGGTTCTTTCCATAAGGAGCATGCATGATTGAGTCTTCGATGCCATCCATAAGATATGGGAGGAACTAGTCCACATTCTTTACAAATCATCTTGTTTCCTCTTTCGTCCACATGCTTCCAGGTATGAGACTCACAACAATATTGATTAACTCCACAAACAATCATACTCTTCGCCCTCTTCGCCCTCTTCGCCCTCTTCGCCCGAAGGTAGAGAAGGTGGTAAATCCAGAGATTGGATATTCCCTTCCGAAACACATATCACAAATAATCACTTTTGGAAGTGGTTCAGTAGTGACGTGAACAAAAACGTAATCGGTTCTGCGCAAAGGAAGTCTGGCTAAGCGACGAACCGTCCAAAATATATAGCTTTGAATCCCGCATTTTTCACATCTAGGTTTTGAATCGACCCCGCACTCAATGACCATTATTGTTCAATCCCTTGGTCCTTTCAATGAATTCTCTTTCTATCTCTTCGAGGGTTCTTGCAGAAGACCAGTATTCCCATTCCTTGTAGAATTTCTTATACTCTAAATCGGTGAGAGCAAATTGCTTCAAGTATTTCTCTATAAGGAGTCGTATATTATCATCTTGATCTACACCACATTCAATCATAATATAAAATGGAATATCCCTGTTGCTTCATCCAATTAAGATGATTGGTTAAAATTTCGCCGCTTAAATTACCACGCTTATTTTTACCGCCAACACTTCTCCATCTGACAGGCAAGACTTCATAAGCTTCTGGTTTATACCAAACGACACCTTCATAAAAAAGATAATGTCCTGCGGGCATAATTTCTGGATCTTCCCCGTATTCAATCATGAGGGATATTTCTGAGACGGAGGCGCATCTTTATCTCTAATATTTTATTATTGTAACTCATCGGATCACTTACCCAGGACTGGAACAGTTTCTCACGATGAGACTCAGGGTTGTGGCCATGGTCAAACATTATATCAAACAGTCTGTGTAGCTCACAGTCTTCAATTCCACATTCAATCATGATTTAAATCTTTACATTCGGTTGGCTGAATACAACAACTCAGATCGGCCCTAAAAATCTCATAATCCATTTTACAAAGTTTACAAGTCGTCCTTATTTCGGTGAGAGAAATATGTATCTCCCAAGCATGTCCTATACATTCTTGATTAACTCCACAAGCAATCATCGCATTCAAACAGTTGTCCCGTGGACCGATATATATTCATGGCAACTCTCCCTTCTCGATATCCTGCTGCTGTATGGACTCCATATCCCCAATGGCCTACAGGTAATTATACAGATACTAATCACTACAAGGTGGTCTGGCACAAGACCCAGGGCGGTGATGGAGTCCTCAACTGGTATCCGAGATCTGGTGGCATTCCAAAGTTTACCATACTGAGTACGGGAGTCGTGCATCAACACTACTCCATGAACAAGTACGATCGTGCCCTTCGCAATCAAAGTGGAGGAGTTCAGACTAATCTTGATGGAGCTATTTCCATTGAGATGGTTGGTTTTGTTGGCCAGGGATCGACTACTGAACAACTAGTAGCGATGAGAAAGCTCAGCGCTTGGTTCGTAGAAATTGGTATTAAAACTGGCTGGCTCAACGGTCCTCCCACTACAGGAGCCAGAACGCGCCTATCTCAGAATGCTTGGGATAACGGCAGAGGTCATTGTGGACATGTGGATGTTCCTGAAAACGACCATACGGACCCCAGATTTGTAAGCAAAGAAATCGCAGCCATTGAGTCTGCCTGGAACGGAACAGGAAGTATGTTGACTACAACACCGAGAGAAGAATGGTACAAGCTTTATAATCAGGCTAATCCCTTAGTAGAAAACAGTGTAGTATCAGAAGTGCAGGACTTTCTTAAGCATGCCGCTCTTGGTCCTGACGGAAAGCTGAAGAGATATTACGGTTTTACTACTGACGGCAAACGTGGTGCAGTTACCGACGCTGCTCTCCGGAATTGGAAAATCGATCGGTGGGGCAATCCTGATGCTGGTACCAAGATCGGCAGCAAGGCTTGGAACGAGATCAACCGCCAGTTATTTATGGTGCATGTCCAAGAAGACGTTGCTCCAGTTAATCCAGTTGATTGTTCTGCTGTCATAGCCAAACTCGCCACGTCTGAAGCCAAAGTGGCCGAGCTAGAGGCTAAAATTGCAGGAGCCCAGAGAGAACTTGCTTGAGTGCCGCATCAGTGGCGGCGGAACTACCCCAAACCTGGGCAAGACTATCCGCAAGACTATCCGTAAACTGCTCAATGATCGTTATCAGATCTAATAATGGCATTAAATCCACTTCATCAACACCGCACTCAACCATGGCGGAGATTCGACAACGTTGTGGTCCAAAATCGTGCCCAAGTAATTCCACAGACTACACAATAAGAATGAAGGGCGACTGCCCATTTATGATGCCGACATTCGTCAAAGTCAAATTGGTCAACTCCGCATTCGATCATGATAACTTCTGTAATCTTTCCGCGGAGATATTCAATGCATCTTGATTGGTATCATATCCGATATACTTACGGTTCAGATTAAGCGCAGCCACTCCGGTAGTACTGCTGCCGCAAAAAGGGTCCATCACTAGATCACCAGTTTCTGTATGTGCCTTCACGAATGGTTCGACGACAGCTAAGGGCTTCTGATTTGGATAGCCAACTCGTTCAGAAGAACTGTTACTCATAGTATAATCCCAGACGCTTCCTGCTGGTTTGTCATCTGGATAACCAGGAGAATTGGCGATGCGTTTCACCCTGGGAATTGCATCAGGATTGAACTTGCCGCTGTTGGCTTCTCTGGTGAATGTAGAGATTATATTGTGGCGATTTGGCCACCAAGAAGTCCTCGGTCGTCCGAGGCCGAATTCCCAGATGATGTCCCCGCGATGATATAACCCTGATTCAACCATGGCCGGAACAAGGTCATAGGCAAGCCTATAGTCGCATAATGTTACCAGCACTCCTTCATCGGCCAAATATCGTGACCAGCCGATGAGAGCTTCGATCACATAGTCTGTATCAGAACAATCCTTGTATTTGTTGCCGCCTTGATGCTGAACCTTGCCAGTTCCGAAGGGGGGGTCCGTCCATATTAGTTGTATGGGTTCATACAACTTAGGCAAATCACACGCATCTTGATTATTAAGATGCCAGCTTAACATTTCTTTTCTTTTCGTTCAGTGGCATCGTCATGCAACTGCATCATGCGAAGATGAAAACCCCAATGCATGTCCTGTTCGGAACTAGAAGGATTGATAACAAGGGCATGACACAAAGTACATTGCCGGATATCAGAAGTGCTTGCGCCACTAAGAGATGAATACAAAGCGTCGTAATCTAATTGTTGCTCGTCAACACCAACGCTGACTTCTGTAGCCGGAGATGAGTTTAGCTTTGTTCCCATCCAATCCTCCTTAGATCACCCAAAATATCATCTACGGTCCTAGCTCTCCTTGCCGTTGAGCTACAAAACGTTATCTGACCGTTAGGGGCAATCACTTTGATGTGACCGCTCTTTCGTTGTATCACTGTCCATCCTTCTTTTTGTTGGACTATTTTCAACAACTGCTTCAGTTGTTTAGGTTTTACATGCTTCAAGCTCTCTGGGTGTCTAGGATTTCTTTTCAAAATAAGGCTCCACTAAGTGCTATTAAGTTGATTTAACTAATTGAAAGCTAATTGAAAACCAAATTAAAGTCAACTGGACCGTTCTTGATTTCGCTCTAATAGAAGTTCTTCTGCTGCTCCTTCATCCTTGTTTAGCCCCTCTATAGAAGACCCCAAAACTCCAGGTCCACCACAAAACCAACACTTGCTAGGTGGAATCTCAGTCCAGGACACTTCACATTCAGCACATTTAAAATGAAGACGGGGACGACCTTCAGACTTTCGTGCCGGGAACCCAAGCATGAGGATTGGCTCCTTTAGCTCTCTTGACATAATGCTTAGCTTCTGCCAACTCAAGACGACGACGGAGCGTAGCGTCACTCATATTGGCGATAGGTTCATATTTCTTAGCAGTTGTTGCTCCAGCGATTATCTCAGAAACCATCACCTGCGGTGCTGATCTACGGGAAAGACGCTTGACTAGCTGGCCAATCAGTTGAGCATCAAAGACATGATCATTCTTCTTCATATTTCTCCTTAACTTGTTTAGTGAACAGTATACACGATTTAAGACACGAACGAACGCCCCAATGTTGAGATGCTAGCAGATGTATGCTGACATCACAAGCATGTCCTCTCAAAGACTATTTATTTTGCGCATAGGACGTAGCATAGAATAATCTTGATTAGTTTCAACTGGAATAAAATAAAGAAGATTATATCGAACTTGCGCCATAAGAAAATAAGAAAAGGGACTGCCAAATTCTGACAGCCCCTTTTCCTTTTGGTAGCCTCAAAGGGCGGTTAAAGCTACCGTTTTCTAGTAGATCATCAAGAGTAGGTCGTAAACTCTGAGATCCATACTAGATCCTATAGACCTTAGGTCGTTTCAATTATCTTTTCTCCATCACATAATGGACACCTGTCGTCATACTTGTCTAGCAACTCTTCTCCAATGATTACAGCCCTGCATTCATCACATTTGAAATATCTACGGAGGCGATTACGATGTGCCTTGAGTTCATCTTTATGTGCCATCGTAATTTTCTATTTCTCTTTGAAACCTGTTTATAATTTTTTCGTGGATACTTCTTATTTCTTCCTCAGTGACTTTTATTTCTTCCTCAGTGACTTTTATTTCTTCCTTGAGCCTCTTGATCTCTGTTATTGAATCTCTAATTATTATGAATGATACTACAAGTAACATCACGAAACCCCACGAATGAACAATGAGGTCAACAAGAGCTATAAAACCATAGGTTCCATGTTCTGGCGTGAGGAACGGCCAAATACCGAACGACGCAATCCACCAGAACACAGCCAACTTCACGAATTTATTCTTTGTGATCATGTACGCCTGCTCTGAGAAATTCTTTTGGCAATATCATAGGCATCACGGTAATTACGAGCATAGGTGTTAACAAATTCTTTAACGTTGGATGAGCCGCCGGGATTGAAATTTGCGTAAGCTACGGCACAAGCGTGAGCGAAGTCAGCGTCAGCATCAGAGCTAGTCTGGGGATTGCCTCGGGCGTTGCCTCGGGGGTCGGGGTTAATGGGATTCACTTCGAGTCCTTTCATGTTTCACACTTCTTCGTCTTCGACAAAGATCCAATCTTTCCAATCGATTGCTGCTCGTGCTGCCGCTCCGTGCATTGGACGATCGAAAAATGAATTGCCATGGTTTTCTGAAATGTCATCAGCAAACCAACCAGCAGGTCGGTCTGGCAATATCATTATTGCAAAATATGATTCTGGGTTTGCATACAATGCCAGAGTCTCTTCCAGGCTAACAACTTTATCATTCTGGTTCTTAAGAGCTAGTCGATATGTTTCAGCAAGATTTTTATATGTATCTGTGTTGCCCATCCCCGCATGATAATAAGCGAGCTTCTTAAGCTTTTCATTTTCTTTTATCAAAATTGTTAGTTGATTAACATCTGAAGCCATCCCGCTCTTCTGGTCACTCATCGGGGCCTGCCTCACGCCACCACGTCTGCCCATAGATCGTTGCAAGATGTTCAGGCCCGAACGTCTCCGACACCATGCCGATGTCGGCAGGGCCAGCCTCAGCCAAAGCATCCTCCCATCCCTCGTGATACGAGCACGGTTGACGATCGCCAGCGCAATAACAGTCAGCTCGTTTCATCGTTGTCTCCTTCGGGGCGCTTGGTTACGTAAACGGGCGGCCCGTGTGGGTCCAGATCATCCTGGACAGGCTCCACACACATGACGCCGTGCTCGGTCAGGGCACCGTCGAGAATGGCGTCGGCGATCTTGCGGGCATGGTTTTCGAGCAACCACAGATGGCTGCTGGAATGAGTGTTCCCAGAAACGATTAAGCCGAAAATGGCTTCGGCGAGCTTGGTGCGGTCATCGGGAGGTTGATACTTCCCCTCAGATCCATCAATCGGCAGCTTGCATTCGGCACATGGGTCCTTCCCACGGGGCAGCCCCCAGAACACGGCAGCACCACATGATTCGCACTTGAGGTCATCCATCGGACACCACCTCCCACTCATTTTCGGGAGTCGTTTGTTGTTTCAACCAGCGACGAGCCTGCCTAATAGCGCCCCAACGAGTATGAGCCTGACCATCCTCGACATTCCCCGTCAGTGAATGCTTTGCCCACCACTCCCATCTCAGATCAGCAGAGCTGTACGGTGACTCAACCCCACGTTCCCAATAGTGCAACTTGTGAATCTTGATCTTGTTCTCATCCATCGCTCTGCTCCTGGTCGGCGGGCATGATGCCCAACTCGACCAGTTGCTTGCGCTGATCGGGTGTGAAGTAATTGGACTTGCCACCGTGAGGCCAGGCAATCTTGGATAGCTGTTCTTGGGTCGGCATCGGCGGGTTGCCGAAGTCATTGCAAAGTGCAGCGGCATGGTCTTCTACGTTCCTAAACGGAGCGTTCCTCATCCACTCAGCTACCGCCGTGTCGTTCAGCGGCCGTAGTTGGGCGGCTTTCAACCTGAGATCGTCAATCATTTGAGCCAGCCGTGAAGACTCTTCAAGGGTCAGACGCTCATCTCGCTCGGATCTCAACTGAGTGTTTCTCGCTCTGAGCGAACCGATCTCATCTTCGTTGACCTGTATAGCGCCATGCACGTCGCTGCGCTGGACCAGGTCGAAAACGTCGAACACGGCCTGCATCGCTGCGATGTGATACTTGCGAAAACCAGAGGGCAGGTTGTCCCAGGGCGTAGAACCAAACATCTCGTTCTGAAATGTCTCGGCGGCCTTCTCGGCGAGCGTCGGCTCAGGCGGCGGGTCGTCCTTCAACCACACCCACGCCAGTTGGCCAGGACCATGCTCACGTGCCATCTCCATGGCCGAAACGGGGAACTCTTCGGCGGTGATTTTCACTGCGTTGTCAGGCAAGTCATTCATAATAATTCATCCCTAATAATTTATTTATCATGTCCCCTGAAATCTATAAGTGGCCCATTTACGACCATCACGTTTAACCACACCAATTCCTACTTTTGTAAAGTTAGGATTACAAACATTAGCCCTGTGTGTAGGAGACGCCATAAAAGCCCTCCACATGGCGCGATGAGTGGGGAAGACTCCTGCATTCTCTCCAATAATCTGCCAATCAGAATCTGCATATTTCAACATAGTAGGAAAAGATGCATGATGGAGATTGTCTGTTCTACGCATGTGTTTGCTCCATCTACGTGCCCCTACAGATAAAATGAAATCCCATTTAAGTACAGGAAGTTCACATACCCCTACTCGATATATATTGAGAAGCCTAAGAGAATATCCAGGTCGTGGTAATTTCGCCGCATCAATAGAATCGAGTAACGCAGAAGACTCCACATAAGTTGACGAGACTGACTCCTGATAAGAGGCAGCTTCCTCAGCAAAAATAACGACCGCCATAAATAAATGAGTGATTACGAATATGGCAATGATTATTTTCATAGTTCGTATTGTAGGCCCAGTGGGACTCGAACCCACACCCCGAAAGAGAGGATCTTAAATCCTCCGCGTCTGCCAGTTTCGCCATAGGCCCATAGTCAGAAATCAAGACTTATCTGCATCTAAATATTAAAAACCTTTAAAACATTCCCGCAAATCAGAATCTTGTTTCTTATCGTCTGACTCTACTTAGTTTTACACTACAAAACCCTTGCCCGCGGTGGAGAGGGGGAAACAGACGACCACGGGCAAGGGAAACCAGCTGGTTAACGAAAGACCCCTTCACCTTCTCCAGTTCCGTAATCAGGTACTGAGATAAGAGGGAACTCTTCGGGAGAAGTTCCACCAGAACGATAACGCAATGATCCAACAACGTCACGACCCTCAATGAAACAATTCCATGACTTCACAATCAAACCAGCCGTAAGTTTACGATTCGGCAGAATGGTTGGATTCGGATTCTGCTTGTCTTTTATGATCTGACGACGAAGATGATAAATCGGATGCTTGTCACCAAGCCCAGATCCATCAATGTAAGTACCGGTACCCACCATGTGAGCAAAGGTTCTCGTGTCTTCTTCGTTGATTTCGTTGAACAGATATAGCGCACAACTCATGATGGACATAAGCATCGGCATCCCCTGATCACGAATCTTACGAGACTGCTTTACAGCCATAGAGAAGTCATCAGGATTAGAACGCCAGAAGTTCAACAATGAACGCTGAGACGGTTTGTCAGACACACCAGGATTACCATACTTTTTCCATAGAAACACACCACGGATAGTGGCTCCAAGATGATTGTAATCGGAGGTCCCCTCCAACTTGAGAGTGTCGCCCAATGATCGGCTAGAACCAATATCCGTTACTTCCATAGTGGAAAGAGGCAATCCCCGTACTACAACACATGGAACAGCAATGTCGGTGTTCACAATAGCTTGAAGACGATTCTGACCGTCCTGGAGATTGCCCTGATTGTCCAGACTGATTGCATTACCGGTCATTGACCAGTAACCATTCTCGATGTCGAAGGACAATGCCTGTACGTTCTTGTTTCGCATTTTGCGATTGTTGTTGTTTCGTTCCAGAAGACTCGTAGCAATCTCCGGTGTGATCATCTCGACAGCGACCTCTACTTTACTGTCGATTCGATAATGTTTCTTCCTCTGTTTGACAGTGGTCATTTAATCTCCTTTGTAGGTTGGATGTTGTCAAGAGAGTAGCAGAGAGGGTGACAGTCGTCAAGCATCTAGAAAACTTGTAGAGACGGAGGGAGTCGAACCCTCAAACCACTGGGTTTGAATCAGTGAGGTATGCCAATTCCCTTCACGTCTCCTTGTTTGCTTCTCCATGCCAACAATGGAAGGCTCCTAAGAAAGGGATAACAATGGATATGGCTGAAATGCCCTCTTCGTCAGAACCTCTCCATATCGCGGGTAACCATGGACTTGTTAATGTCCACGGTGCCCAATACCCAAACTTAACCGTAATTCTATCCGTAATTCTATCCGTAATTCTATCCGTAATTCTTGAGTTGCTGTTCATAAGAGTCTTTTGCTTTACGATCATGAGGACTCATGTGCTCCCATCGATGATTGCACATCCAACATGAACACGCCCTAGAACCCAAGTCACAACCTTTGTGCTTTTGTGGGTATCTACGATACATGTCATGTCCAATCTTTTAGATGTTAATCCCAGAAGTGTGGGTACCATTCTGTCATAAGCTTAAGGGAATTCTTAATCGCGACCCCACGTTCAAGATGATCTTGTTCATAGTTGTCGTAGTCTTCTTCTTGGATATAGCGCTTAAAGCCTGCAGATATTTCTCTTAGGATTTCCTTCCACTCTTCAAAGGCGGCATCACTTTCCTCACCTGAAGGATTAAAATAGTCACCCTTGTTGAGGTGAGCCGGAAATCCATGAGCTGTATCTGCTAGTTCATTAAAAGCATCGGCAAGAAGCTTCGCCAAATATAAATCAAAGCTCCACAAGGATTCGTAATTGAATCCCTTCTTGTGCATCTCAATTGAACGGCGTGGCCAAGTTCGAATCTTGCGACCGAACCTGGTCACGCGTGTCCAATTACGACGGATAATCCGTTTAGGCTTGTTGCGGTTTCTATTGAGATTTTCAAACATCTCGTCCAAAGAGTTATATATAGTTTGCAACATATGGTTCCCATTGTTCACGTTCTGCCCATCCTATGATCAGCCAAGTACGATCCTTGGCAGGAAGAGTAGGTTTATAAGCCATTGTCCAGTCTAGGTCAGACAACAGATGATCACCTTTCTTCAGGTTACATCTTTTACAGGCAGAAACAACGTTCATCCAGCTATGCTTTCCACCTCTTGAGGTAGGATGCACGTGATCCATTGTGTTGGCAAGTCCTTCACAATAGCAGCACTTAAAACGATCACGATGCAGAACAGACCTACTCTTGACAGCGGGACGTATCTTCCGGTATGGCACCTGTACGTAATAACGAAGCTTCAATACAGACGGAAACGGAAGTTCTAGTGTCTCGCCACGGAGAATCTGTCCATCAACGGATTCGATGATATCTGCCTTCTCTGAAATTACAAGGCCAACGGCCCGTTTAAGTTTGACGACACCTAATGGCTCGAATGTCGCATTTAGCAGCAACACTCCTGCTGTCATTGGACTTCCTTTCTGTTTGTAGACACAAGACTATCGACAACTGAATAGATTGCTACAACTTAGGTTCTGCAGTAATCATGTTAAGTGTGCAGAAATCAACCATGAGGTTGAATAGTTCAGTACCGGCTTCTTCGTCTGTGTCTGAGTCTTCCCAAGCCTGCTTAAGGATTTTGTAATCTTCCTCGTCAAGACTTAGAGTACCGGTGAAATGTACGTGTTTCCTTGTCATGGTCCCCTGACAAGGAATCGAACCTTGGACGTCAACGGTAGAAACATCGACTGGGCATCCAGCCCTCAGGGGTAAGTTAATTTGAACCCCCGGTCAGAATCGAACTGACGCGCTTCTAGTTAGGACCTAGATGCTCTTCCAGCTGAGCTACGAGGGCAAACGGTACTTGGGGAGGGAATTGAACCCTAAAGACGTTCACATATAAGGCGAACCGTGGCAACCAGCCACCCCCCAAGCATAAATTGCTAAGTAGGCCCACTCGGACTCGAACCGAGATTCCCGAGTTAAAAGCTCGGAGGGTTTCCAATTACCCGCATAGGCCCTTATTACATTTCTCGATCCAGTTGTACAAGGTATCCTTCATCGCATGGTATTCAGGAGGCAATTCTTTATCCATCATCATAATAGAGTAATACCTATCTATGAGATTCGAATAATAATCTCTCATCTTGTAGAACTCATTCCAGTTGGTAACTTCAGAGAGTGGATCGAACTCCTCGACACCAGCTTCATGCATGTTCACTACAGCTAACGGAATTATCGTCTAGCTTCTCTCTAAGCTCCCAACAGAGTTGACAATCCAGAGCAGGATCATCGTAGTCTGGATGATCCATCCCCGCAACAACCATTTCCCCACATTCAGGACAATGAAACATCCCTATGGGTTTACCTTTTAGAATTTTAGGATCATATGTGCATTTCATGGTTTTTCCTAGTCGTGCCACCGGGGATTGAACCCAGATTTCTTCGGTATGAATGAAGCGTCCTTCCAATTGGACGATGGCACAGTGTTGGTGAGTGGCTATGACAGGAATCGAACCTGTGACGCCGAGTTCTTCACACTCGCGCTCTTCCAACTGAGCTACACAGCCATTTACTAGTATTCTACTTCGTAATTATTCTCTTCTCTTAAAGCTTTTATTCGTTCAGCTTTAACAACTGCTTGAATAACTTTAGTTATAGCTTCCATCCTGCTGCTACCATAATAATTAGATGAAGGCATTAACTTGTCTAAATAAGCATACCATTTTCTACTAGGTTCGGCCCATCCAGAAACAATATTTACGGTTACAGTTCCACCAACCGGCTCATTAAGAGGATTTGGTATTCTTCCTCGCCGCAGCAGCTTTCTTTTGAAGCTCACGTAGTTTCCTGTCTTGTTCAGCTCGTTTTTGTACTCTTTCAGGAGTAGCATACCAATCACTACTCCATCCGTGTTCCTTGCATTCTGGATTCCAATTTCTTGCTTCGGTAACTTCCATACCGATAGCAATTCTGCCACACGTACAGTTGTCTTCAGTCATTTGTTCATTCGCTAAATGGTGGTGAATGTTCTAGCCCAATTAATTTCCGTCCGACAGCAATAGCGCATGGCAAATCGATGGCATGAGCCTGACAGTAACCATGGTGGTCATACCAGCATGGTTCGTCCTCGTGTTCAACAAGTCCTCTGATGCTGGCTTGGAATTCGTTGATTTCGGCCATTAATTCTTCGGCGATGCGCCGAGACATCAATAATCCTGATGAATCTAAATTGGGTACTTGGTTACGAAACCATTCGATACTCTTCATAGCTTGTCCTTCTGTCATGGTTGGCATCCAGAGAGTTGAACTCTGCACAACACCCTTATCAGGAGTGCTCCATCACCAGATGGACCGATGCCACTATTCTTCTCCCCAAGCATCTTGGAGCCACCAGTAATTTTCATTACTTACTCTAAGGCCCAGCACTTTAAGGGTGTCTTTCTTTCCTATTCCAAGCACCTTGCATATGCGAGCACATGCTATTAACGGTTTAGGGTCCCAATTATCTTTCAACCCATGAGTTGGGTGAATTAAATTAAGGACCGCTAAGTCCATGTCATTACCGTATCCGTCTGGCATAAGTACCTATTTATATTTATGTGAAGCTTTATTTAGTCTGATATTCAGAACGAATTGATCCCATCTCCAACAATCTTCAGATAGAAATCTGAAGACTCTTGGAGATGCGGGGAATCGAACCCCGGTCTTACATTATTTCATAAAGACTGATACAATCATGCCGCTGTGAGCGGCCACACGTCAGTCTTTCCTGACAGTCAGCCCTGGTTTACCAGGGGCACCAGTAGTCTTTCCTACAGTCAAGCCTTACCGAAGGCTACGGTCCTAGTCTTTGCTAAGAGTCAAACCCTTGGATAACTGAGGCGGGTCAAGCCCCCTGCTTAAGCAGCGATCAATTCAGAGGCGTAAAACGCGTCCCAAATGTCATCACTGGAAGCATCGACAAAAATGTTTTCGTCGTGTATTTATTTGCGTTGTTTAACCAGACCACGCATCTGGAATTGCAGTCATTTAATCTGTAACGCAATCGATACCTATTCATCCCCTTAGATATTCTTCAAATTCTTTTGCCATGTTTATTACTTTATGTGATTGGCGAACTGAAATGTCCGCTCCAGAACAAGACAAAGCGGCAGCAAACAATGCAACTTCTTTTATCTTATCGGGTTCTTCTGGCCGTGCAGTTACCATCGTCGTCCATTTCCAACAGTTGTGAATGTAACTCTTTCAGAGAGACCCACTGTTCCCATACCCCGTTCACCGTGTTTCCGCAGAGACTACATGGTCTTGTGTAAATCCCGTCGTGATCATCGCAAGTTTGTTTAACCCATACCTGAGTGATTTTCATAGTAGGCCACCTGGGGATCGAACCCAGTTTGTCTCGGTTAAGAGCCGAGTGCACCACCATTTATGCGTGTGACCCTAACTAACTTGTAACTCCATATTCTCCATATTTTCTTTTAGCTTCTGCGTAAGTCTTAGAAATGTATCCAGGACCACTGCATCCACACGATTGCATATTCACTCCAACGGCTACTAGTAAGCCTATCTTCTTCCACTGATTGTCGTAGGTTTTTCTTGGTGGCTTAAAATCTGGCCCCATATTGACCATCTCTTCACGACAGATCTCACAGATAGTTGGACCCCAAGACTTTTTAGAACGTCTGTCTTTAGCACAGACGTAATGCGATTTGACTGGATGGTCTGAATATCTACACATTGTCTCGTTCATTCTCTAAATCAATTTCGCCGTTTTCAGTGATACCATACTTAAAGATGAGACGATCAGGCCAACATGCTTTGATGACTTTCTCGAAAGCAGCTTCAAGGCCAAGCCTAGAAACTGTATTGTCTTCAGGCGCTTCAGGAGTAGTGCAGATGGTGAGAAAATCACTCCCTTCTAAACTGACATGGAGGATCTCGTTACCTTCTGCGTCTGTTCCACTTGCCAATTCCCAATTAAGCTCCATATCATTCTCCTATCAAGATTCCACCATTAAGACCAATAATACAATCAGTCGTATTGGTTGCATTTGAACAAGCTTCGCTATAAAGCTTAGCTATGTTCTCTCTCGTATCTCTTTCTAAAGAGGCTTCATAGATGGTCACAGTAGAAATCACTCCGACTATCACGATAAAGACAATTAAACCAATTATCGCATATGAGATTACATTTTTCAATTCCTGTGTCATGGGATTTCCGTGTTCTCTTTAAGAGGTTTGCCATTGAGATCGATCCCTAGAATAATAAAAGGATCTCCTGTTGTATTTTCGCGAATCCAGTCTTTGAGAATTTGTCGTTCGTTGTTTGCGTGAGTAAACTTAGAACGCATATCGTTCACCTTCCACTCCAAACCGGCAACCTTGGCATCTAGTACTTTGAAATGCTCTACCGCATAGTAGCACCTCATCCTCCATTTGTCACGTTTCGCCGATGCCTCAGTGAGACCCGCTACAGCGTTCTTGATCTCTTTGGGACCATGCCATGTTGTTTTTGTTTTCATAGAGAGCTAGGTCGGATTCGAACCGACGTAACTGGGGTTGCAATCCAGTTGCTGAAACCAGACTCGCTACTAGCTCATGTTCCACGATTTTAGCCTAATAGGGATGTGGACAACCTAGTTCTTAAAGTGCAAGAGAATTGGCCTTATCAGCCAGTTCATCGTAATCTTGTCGCAGTTCAGCAAGTTTACGTTCCAGTTCTTTTCGTACGTCGAAATCACATTCTGGGCACTTTCCGGCACTTTTAATATCTCTTGTTGTGTGATTGTGATTCATAGCGGAAGATAGACGGTTCGAACGCCCATGTTTGACCATGCCATCGGGTTCAAACCGATTTGCCAACCACTTCAGCGGTATCTTCCTTGTCTTACGATTTTTGAATTTCTGATCCGAACAATTCAACCCTAGCTTCTATATGTTTAAGACGCTCATCTTCCACTCTTACGACTTTAGTTTGATCAATCGTACCGTCGTTAAATATAATCCCTTCAGGGTCTTCTCGGTAATCCCAAATACCACCTAAACCTTCGATCTCTCCATCCACGCCTTTCACCACTTCGAGCGCCAAACCACGTGGATGGAAGAACAAACGATTAACTTCTTGAAGAAATCCTAAAGATTGGAACTCAGTAACATCCATTCGGCATATATTTTCCAAGTCAACTTTAGCAATTTTACTACTGGTCATCGTCTCCACCTTCGAGTTTTGTTGGCAATGACGGTTGCGGTTCTCCTGGCACTCCGCCACCAACATGTCTACGAGGTCGTCGTGATTCTAGCGCGTCTTCGATCAGAGTGATTAATCCTAGTCTAACAAGGGCACTGAACTGTTCCTGATCCAAGTCCAAATCGGCGATATGTTCACCTGATTCGGATTCGATAATCAATAACATATATGTTTGGTTGTTTTCGTTATCCACAGTCAACCTCTAAATTGTATATTCCAACAGAAACCACATGATATATCCAGTCACGTATTTCAGAACTCGTTTCTAGTATTCCAACGTGGAGTTCACCAGCATGGATACTGTTCATTAGGTATTCAAATTCTTCTTCTGTTATTTTCATAAGCGGAAATGCAGGGATTCGAACCCTGGTAGCTTTTACACCTCTCGATTAGCAGTCGAGCACTTTCGGCCTCTCAGTCACATTTCCCTTTTGTATAGCCATTCCAACAATTCGTCAGCGAATTCAATGATTAGTTCTGACCTGTTTTCATTGTTTCTAAACGAAAGACCACTGTAGGCAGTACACGATGCTTGCAACGCTGCTACTTTAAGTTCTTCGGTAGGAGTCATTTTCTTCGATTCAGTATCCTGGCTTGAGCAATGTCACGGGCGTCGTCCAACAACATTCCTGGCTTGCGAAGCTTAGGAACCATTTTAAACCATTGTTCAATTTCGTCGGGTTTAAGGCAGCTTGTCCATTTACGAGTGTCTTTCATCGGACTATGTGTTGTATATACCAGATTATTACTTCCCATCTGTTTTCTCTTCCCTCGTTGTACTTTCATCGTCAGTTACATCGTCAGTTACATCAATATTGGCGTGGACGTTTAGGCCGGTACTACGATAGTTCATTGTGGATGCTGATGCTGCAACAAACGAATCCATGGTAGAAGTATTGTCGTATTGCACGTTTGTGGAGAGTCTCATTCCAAGATTGTTAGCTTCTTGGAACGCGTTGATATTGGCCCCCATGAAAATGAATTGCCACCCATCTTTCTCAGCCTCTTGAACAAGCTTTTGAATATTGGCACGTTTGAATTCTTGAGATGAATTCTCATAACCATCAGTCATGATTGCAACAACAACCTGTTCGAATTCTTCATTTTCGGCGAGAAACTCTCGGACTCCATTGATGTGTTGACCTACTGCATCCAACAAAGCAGTGCCGCCACGAGGCTTGATCGTTTCAGGAATTGTGGTTGCTTCATCTCTTTCAACAGAATCGTAAACAAGTTCATGTTCTGTATCAAACACTCGTAAGCTGTAACGAGTTTTTCCTGGGAGGGCTTTCTGTTCCTCCAGGAACGTTTGGAAACCTCCTACGGTATCATCCCACTTCTGAGTCATTGATCCTGAACGGTCGATAACCGCTGAGATGTGAGTGGGCTTTGTTTCCTTTGCTACTTCTGCCATGATATCACTCCTTGTTTTATTTATTTTGAGTGCTCGCCGAGGGATTCGAACCCCCACTTATCAGTTTCTAAAACTGACTCCTCTGCCAATTGGGATAGACGAGCGCGCTTCATGGTTGCCCCGCTAGGAGTTGAACCTAGATAGTGAGTCCCAAAAGCTCACGTCCTACCATTGAACGACAGGGCATTATTATTCTTTCAAGGAATTGAATTTGGTTCGTTTCTTCTTCTTCATAATGTAATCATGTTTTCTGACTGTCTCCCCCACTCTTACGACTATCCAACCATCATCCCACATTTTTGTGACTGGATCTTTGAGTTTGACATACTTGCCAAGAACAGCTTTATCTTCTGGAATCCAAACAACCTGAACATGAACACGATCACGACAGGTGTCTTTTTCTAAGAGACATTGCCTATATCTATTTTTGATATTCACGTGGGCCGAGGAAGAATCGAACCTCCCATCCCGAAGGGACTGGTTTACAGCCAGCTTGGTCACCTTGACGCGTCCGACCCATTGTGGACCTGAGGGGAATCGAACCCCAATTGCATGCAATCCTCCAAGCTTCAGGGTATCTTAGATGATCAGTCTAACACATGCTCCCGTCTACTGCTAGCAGGCCCATGAGCCTCGCCGGGTATTTCAACCCGGTCGAGGCATGTGGGTCATTTAATCAGTCA
>Ga0114923_10001162_pt1 | contig 18642 bp, 13 predicted proteins | sample SumtaG_FD_89578 | JGI IMG/M metagenome (GOLD analysis project Ga0114923, IMG submission 89578) | Deep subsurface microbial communities from Indian Ocean to uncover new lineages of life (NeLLi) - Sumatra_00157 metaG | ecosystem: Environmental > Aquatic > Marine > Oceanic > Sediment | place: near...
CCAGACCGATTACCTCACCATCTACAATAACCTGATGGACGGCCCGCTCGAGCTATCGAGTTTGATAGCTATGGTCAACAACATCGAGTTGGCCATTTCGGCGGATATGGACGCTGACCCCTACCAGCAGACAGGCTTGGCGGCTGTTGAATTCCAGCGAATTCGCGATTATCTGACGGCCAGAGCGGCCTCAGCGACTTCGCAGTTGGAGGCCCTGACTCCTCTTCCGGGGATTGTCTTACTCGATGACGGCTTCGAGGGAAGCGTCTGGGACGCCAACTTCAACGACATTACCAGTACCTGGACAGATGAAACTACCAGAGTGCACACCGGCTCCCATGCGGCCGGGGCAGACCAGGGCGGTGGTACCGGTTACTTTACCAGTGATGCCCTGGGTACCAATGATGCTACTGCCATCTACGTACGTTTCTACTTCCAGCAGAAAATGGTCGCTACTTTCACCGTTGAGTATTACGGAAGTGCCGGCTGGAGCGCTCCTCGACCTTACTGCTCTTGGCGGTGACGACGAATGGCTGTACTATGGAGATACCATAACAGACGGCAACTATTTCGTCCCCGATTTCAAGATACGATTCAATGCCGCTTTCTCAGGCGGCGGGACACGTTCTGTAGAACTCGACGATGTCGAAATCACCAAGGTGACACCCTGTTCTGTGGCAAATCTTGATGGAATAGCCCCGGTTAACTTTGAGGATTATGCGATACTTGCGGACGATTGGTGGCTTACCGGCTCCGGCCTTGAAGGTGATATTGATGCCAACGATGTTGTAAATCCCGCGGATTTGGACTGGTTTGTCAATTACTGGCTGAGCGACTGTTCTCTGCCGTAAAATAAACTTGTTTGAACATTTTGTTGAGAATTGCCGGAATAATAAGGTTTTTTATTTCGTCTCTTCCGCGGTAGCTGGTAGCAGGATACACTGCGGCCGCTCCGCGTCGGGATAAATCACCTGTGCCGCTGTTCGTACCTCTGTGTCCACCCTAAATCAATGTTGAATTGACTGCTGAACTACGTCTTTTGGCCCCCCTTAATTCCTCGCCAAACCGGAATTCTGTCGCAAAATGAAAGGAAAAATACGCAAAATGGTATCGTCTCGGCCCAAAAAATCTGTATCATTAGTAAATAGATAGAACAAAACACTGCCTTGTCATCAGTTGGCTAAAAGCCGTTGTTGCTAATCGCAGGAAAGCTTGTATGGATATTATAGATGGTTTTAAAAACAAGGTAACGGGCAAAAATCTCTCTGTTGTTTTGCCCGAAGGCCGAGATGAACGAATTGTTAAAGCTGCCAGAATACTAAAAGACCAGGATATCGCTCGACCGATTCTACTCGCAGACCCACAACAGCTTGAGGACGCCGCCAAAAAAGCCGGTGTAAATATAGAAGATATACAGACCATTGACCCGAAAAACAGCGACAGGCTTGAATACTATGCGGCAAAATACACCGAAAAAAGAGGTAGTATCACGCTCGAAGCCGCAAAAAGAATAGTCAGGAAACCTCTTTGCTATGGCGGTATGATGGTTGCCTGCGGCGATGCAGACACTGCCGTCGCTGGTGTCGACTCTGCCACCGCGACCCTCATACAGGCTGGGACCCTTACCATCGGACTCGCTCCCGGAATCAAAACACCGTCCAGCTACTTCCTTATGATTATTCCCTTTTTTCTCGGCCAAAAGGATAAGCCCTTCATCTACGCTGATTGCGCATTAAACATCGACCCAACTGCGGAACAGCTTGCCGACATTGCTTTGGCTTCTGCTCAAAGCGCAGAAAAACTCCTTGGACAGCAACCACGCGTCGCGCTTCTGTCCTTCTCAACTACTGGTAGTGCCTCAAGCCCAAGCGTCGGTAAAGTCAGGAAAGCTTTGGAAATAATAAAACAGCGAAACCCCGAACTGGCTGTTGATGGCGAATTCCAGGCAGACTCCGCCATCGTACCTACAGTGGCTGCAAAAAAAATCAAAAACCAAAGTTCCGTCGCTGGAAGGGCAAATATCCTGATTTTCCCGAACCTTGACGCCGCTAACATAGCCTACAAACTTACTCAGTACATGGCCGGTGCACGCGCACTCGGGCCTTTCCTCCAGGGATTCGCAAAGCCGATTGCCGACCTCTCAAGGGGTGCAACTGTCGATGATATAGTTTCTACAACAGTTTTGACTTTAGCGCAGTTGCTATAGAGTATACAATGATTTGAAAAGCCGTAATAAAATCCAATAGGGCAGTGTAATACTAAATGAAAGTCTTGGTAATAAATGCAGGAAGCTCCTCCGTTAAGTATCGGCTCTACCGGATGCCCGAGCTTACCGTCATGGCAAACGGTGTCGTTGAGAAAATCGCAGAGGAAAAATCAGAGCTCTCCCACTCTTACAACGGCAAAACTCACTCCCTCCAAACAAAAGTCGAAGACCATGAAAAAGCAATGGGGCTTATACTGAATACCCTTGTTGACAAACACGTAGGTGTCATAAAAAGCATCTCCGAAATTGATTCGGTTGGACACAGGGTCGTCCACGGTGGTGAAGAGTTCACAGGTTCCGTAGTAATAGACAAAAAGGTAATCGCTTCAATCGAAAAATTCACAGACCTCGCGCCTCTCCATAACCCGCACAACCTCACGGGCATAAAAGCCGCAAAGAAAAAACTGCCAAACGCAAAACAGGTCGCCTGTTTCGATACCGCTTTCCATACCACCATCCCAAAAGTCGCGTACCTCTATGCCCTTGATTACGAACTCTATCAAAAGTACCGCATCCGAAGATATGGCTTCCACGGTACCAGCCACCGATATGTCGCCCGCCGAATCGCCCAAATCATGGGAAAACACAAATACAACATCAACGCCATTACCTGCCATCTCGGAAACGGCTGCTCTATCACCGCTATAAAAGACGGAAAGTCTGTTGACACCTCCATGGGCTTTACTCCTCTGGAAGGCCTGGTAATGGGAACTCGCTCCGGCGACTTCGACCCCGCCGTCCTCTTTTATCTCGCCGATAAAGGATACGATTTAAAAACTCTAAAAGCACTTTGCAACAAAAAAAGCGGCCTGCTCGGCATATCAGGCCTCTCCAATGATATGAGAAATCTTCTCCGGGACGCCGAAAGCGGAAATGACCGTGCAAAATTGGCCGTCGACATGTTCGTTTACAGAATCAAAAAGTATATCGGGGCCTATACCACCGTCTTGGGAAGGGTCGATGCCCTCGCTTTTGCCGGCGGCATTGGCGAAAACGCCTGGCAAATACGCGCTCAAATCTGTGAAGGACTTGACTCGATTGGTATCCAGCTCGACTCAAAGGAAAATCAAAACGCAAAGGACAAAGAGCTGCTAATCAGTAGCCCCGACAGTACCGTAAAAGTTTTCGTCGTACCAACAAACGAAGAGGCTGCCATTGCCGCCGATACTTATCAGCTTACTTGTAATAAGAGGTCTCAATGTCATCAAAACAACCATACGGAAGTCTTACAGAAAAGCAGATAGACATCCTGCAAAAAAACGGCTGCGTCGCTCAGGATTGGACCTTGGTAAAAGTCGCCGACGGCTTCGACCCTCAGCGTGTTAGGAACACTCACTTCCTCGGCCGGATTTTCATTGGACGTTTGAAGGGCTGCATCCTCGCGGATGGCGAAATCGAAAAACCTTCCGGTATTTACAATGCCACCATTGCAAACTGCATCGTTGCTGATGACTCCCGAATAGCCAACATTGGTGTCCATATCGCAAATTATGAAATAGGCCCAAATGCCTGCATTGAAAATGTCGGGACTATGGCTACCTCACCCGGCGCTTCATTTGGAAACGGTGTCAAAGTCGCCGTACTAAACGAGGCTGGCGGCAGGGAAGTCATTCTCTTCAATGAACTTTCCGTCCAGTTCGCATACCTGATGTGTCTGTATCGATACAGACCTGAGCTCATCGATAAACTTATGAAAATCGCTCAAAACGAAACGGAAAAAGTCCGTTCCGACCGCGGAAAAGTCGGACGCAGCGCAAAAATACTTTCAGCCAGAGAAATCATCGATGTTAATATCGGTGACTGCGCCGAAATAAGGGCCGCTTCCTTCCTCAAAAACGGGACGATTTTAAGCTCCCAAGATGCACCGACTATTGTCGGCTCAAACGTCTCCGCCGAAGATTTCATCATCGCAGAAAGCGCATCAGTCACAGGGGCCGCCAACCTCGAAAAAGTCTTCGTTGGACAGGGCTGCCGCGTTGGAAGGCAGTTCTCTGCTGAAAACTCCCTCTTCTTTTCAAACTGCGAGGCCTTCAATGGCGAAGCATGCTCAATATTTGCAGGCCCCTACACCGTCACACATCACAAGGCAAGCCTCCTTATCGCCTGCCTCTTCAGCTTCTATAACGCTGGCAGCGGCACTAACCAGTCGAACCATATGTACAAGCTCGGCCCCGTACACGAAGGGAAACTCGCCAGAGGTACAAAGGCGGGCTCCTTCTCGTATATGATGTGGCCTTGCAGGGTCGGGCCGTTCTCCGTTATTCTCGGAAAGCACACGCGAATCTTTGATACCTCCAATTTCCCCTTCGCGCATCTCGAAGCTGCTCCCGACGGAAAGTGCTCCATGATACCAGGCCTTTATCTTGCTACCGCAGGGACCGTTCGCGACGCCGCGAAATGGCCGAATCGGGACAGAAGAAAAGGAAAAGTAAAACGTGACATAATCTCTTTCGATGTCTTTAGTCCTTACACTATCGGCAAAATGATTGATGCTTGTTCCATACTTAAAAACCTTCAGGACAATACCGACAGGTCCGTTGATGAGGTCACTATAAATGGCGCCCAAATGAAACGCGTACTCATGCGCACAAGTCAAAAATTCTATCGGACCGGCATAGAAATGTATCTTCTCGAAAAACTCTTAACAAAATGCGAAAAAGCCCTCGACTCCTCGATTGAAAATATGCGTAAAGCTCTTGCTCCTGACCCCGATGCCGTTTACAGCCATGACTGGGTGGATATCGGCGGGCAGCTTATGCCCAAAAAACGCCTGCTCGATTTAATCACTGCTCTCGAAAATGGGAAAATAACGGACTCTGCCGCCTTTGCCGACGAAATGCAGAAAATACACCAAAATACCAAAAAGGACCGGTGGCTCTGGGTCAAAAACGAATACGAGCAGGTTTTCTCAAGAGACCTGATGAAGCTCACAAAACAGAATTTGCTTGACGCCGCCGAACTCTACAGAAAAACCAAAACCAAATTTCTCAAACAAGTCCTCGTCGACGCTGAAAAAGATTTTAGCTCACTTAGTCGGACAGGCTTCGGACAGGATGGCCTGCCCGAAGATATGGATGAGGATTTCAAACAGGTGCGAGGCCAGTACGACCAGAACAAATTCGTCAGGGAAACATTCGAAAACATCGAAAAACTCGAACGTCGAGTAAATAACTTCAGGGAAAAAATCAGCGAACTTTAATCGCTAATACGGTTAAGTTTATACAAGACCAAATGAAACAAAAGGGCAAATTCCAAACCCTTAATCTGTTGTCCTCTCCTCTCGCTACGCTTTGATTTTGCCGTTCTTAAGAGCCTGTATCGCAAGTGCCGCTGTGCCTATTATACCTGCATCGTCACCGAGCGTCGCAAAGCACAATTCCACTTCTTCCTTCTTCAGCCTCCAGATGTGTTCGTTAAAAAACTTCTTTACGGGGTCTAAAAGAAGCGGACCCGCCTTGTTCATACCTCCATAGAATACTATACGCTTCGGCCCGACAACGTGCAGCAGATTAATGCAAAGAAGTGCTAACGCCTTCGCCGTCCCCTCCGAAATCTCTTTCGCAAGGTTGTCGCCCTTAGCTACATGGTTATATACATCTTTACAGGTTATGTCGCCCGTCTTCTCAAACACCTTTTTCAAGCTCGATATAGCTCCTGACTTTACCGCTTCCTTCGCCCTCGAAGCCGTAGCATTCGCTGATGCGTATGCCTCCACACACCCTCGCTGGCCGCAATTGCACATCCGGCCGTCCGGATATATGATAATGTGGCCCACTTCAACATCATTGTTGCTCGAACCGTGCATCAGCTTGCCGTTCTTGATAATACCACCGCCTATCCCTGTACCCAATGTGATGAGTATCATTTCATCCACGCCTTTGCCCGCACCCAAAACGTGTTCTCCCCAGCACGTAACGTTTGCGTCGTTTTCCAGTACACCAGGCTTACCAAGATAGTCACTCAGCATTTGGCGAAGCGCAACATTTTCGAACTGCATGTTCCCTGCCGCTATCACAACCCCCGCCTCAATGTCCATCACGCCCGGAGAACCTATACCAAATGCACATATGTCCTTAATCGAAAGCCCGGATTCGGATAACATCTTCTCGATGTTCTGGCCGGTCCTCTCAATAATCGACACAGGCCCCAATTCCACACGCGAAGGTATCGATGTCTTTGAAATGAGATTTAACTCACCATCGAAACATCCAAGTTTGATGTTTGTGCCCCCCAAATCTACTCCGACAAATACTTCACGCATAATCGGTCTTCTTATATATTGTTACTCTAAGGGACCCTTAAAGTAATCCACACCCATTACATCGAAACGACAAAAATGGGCTTTCATTCGTGTGCTGAAATCCTCCCAGTCACGGGCATCTTTCGGTGACCAAAGCGTCTCAGAAAGTGCCGTTAGCCTCGGATATACTCGCGAAAAAATCTCTTCCTGAAGTGCAACTTCCGTCCACATATTACCCTCCCCGCCAAGTATGTGCTTCTCCTGCTCGGCCGTCAGACCCTCCGGAACCGGTTCAAAACTGTAAGTTTTCTTTGTGGGAGTCATACCCATCCATGAAGGAAATGATTTTGCCTGCTCCGGCGTGTAGGGATAATCAAAGTAACAGTGACTTGACGGAGAAAGTATTGTATCGTGGCCTGATGTCGCCGCTGCTATCGCGCCGTCTATCCCGCGCCATGATTGGACCGTTGCACCGGGAGCCAGACCTCCCTCAAGTATCTCGTCCCAGCCGATTAGCTGCCGGCCCTTCGAATTCAAAATCTTTTCGACTCGCTTTATAAAATAGCTCTGAAGCTCGTGTTCGTCCTTCAAGCCCTCAGCCTTTATCCTCGCCTGACATTTTGGGCATTCTTTCCAGCGATCTTTCGGGCATTCGTCGCCGCCGATGTGGATGTAAGGTGAATCGAACACTTCCACCACCTCGGAAAGAACATCATCGATAAACTCGAATGTTTTCTCATTGCCCGCGCAATATACGTCCCCCGTAATACCCATCGTCCGCCTCACCTCAAAAGGCCCGCCAGTACATGACAACTCCGGATACGCCACAAGAGCGCCCAGCGAATGACCCGGCATCTCTATCTCCGGTACCACCGTCACATAACGGCTTTTCGCATATTTCACTATTTCTTTCAGGTCTTCCTGTGTGTAATAGCCACCGTATAGCTCCTCGGAATCCGGCTTATCTGGTTCCATTTTCAAATGTCCAGCCCCCGTGCGACGCCACGCACTTAACTCTGCCAGCTTCGGATACTTCTTTATCTCCACACGCCAGCCCTGGTCGTCCGTAAGGTGCCAGTGGAATCGGTTCATCTTGTGATAAGCCAGCAAATCGATATAGCGTTTGATAAAATCCTTGCTCATAAACTGACGGCAACTGTCCAAAAGCGAACCGCGCCAGCCGAATCGCGGCTTGTCCTTTATCGTAACACAGGGTATTGCCCACTTCTTGTTTGTGACCTTCTTTGTGTTTTCAATCTCAGCCGGAAGCAATTGTCGAATTGTCTGTACACCGTAGAAAAGACCCGCTGCCTTCGGTGCGCGCACAACAACTTTCTCCTTCGTCACCACCAGCTCATAACCTTCCTCACCGAGGCTGCTGTCTGCATTCTCTGTCGTCAGAAAAAAAGAGTTTGGAAAAGGCTTGGATTTGACATCCTCAAGAACAACAAGACCAATGCCCGTCGCAGGCCTGATACACTCACCAAGGTATTTCGCGACCTTCTTGACCTCGCAGCACCCGCTCTGGTAATAAATCGCCGTCGTATGTTTCAGGGCAAAATTACCACTGCCTTGCTTTGTCTCCATCGGTTTCGGAATCACCGAAATTGTCCCGCTGCACTCTGATCCCGCCCCGAACAATGGACCGCTAAAAAACACCACACAGATTATCAATACTGCCCCAAACAGAATTTTTTCTTGCTTTCTCATTTTAGACCCCTAAAAATTTAAATAAATTGCCTTTTGAATAATTTTATCTAATTTTAAATCATTTCGCCCTTTACAGCAATGCCATTTTGCGTCTTTTACCTGCCATTTTGCGACAGAGGTGTCACATGCCTTTGTAATATGAAATATTACAACTCCTCACCGCAACCGCCAATTACCCCCCCCCTTGAACTAATCGCCCAGCTTCTCCCATCCGATTCGTGACAGATGCCAGTAAATAACCGCGCCTGCTGCCGCCGCTATCAAAACAAACAAAATACCCATCTGAACTTGACCAAACAATATCTTCCCGACGCCGAAAAGCGCAAACATAATGGTTTGAATAAGAAACCAAAGAAGGACAAAATAATTGTGGCTGATGCCAATTTTTACCTGTTTAATTTAATCGCGTAACTCTTCCGGTATGCCTGTGGGTTGATGCCTTTCTCTCGACGAAAAAAACGGCACATCTGCCCCACGCCCGGAAACCCGAATGATAAGGCTATTTGTGATATCGATAGCTCTGCTTCCACCAGCATCCTCGCTATCTGGTTCGTCCGAACTCGTTTGATTTCATCGTGGACAGCCCACCCCAGTATCCTGCGGAATCGCCGCTCTAAACTCCTTCGAGAAAGCGCTACGTGCTCCGCAACGTCAACCACCTGTATCAAACTCTTGGAGTTTTGGCGAATGAAACGAACAGCCTCTGCTATATCCTTGTCTTCTATCGCTAATATGTCCGTCGACTGCCTCGCTACAACATGGGTAGGTTTAACGTATATCCGTTGCTCCGTCATCTTCTTGCCTTTCATCAGCTTGTCAAGAAGCTCCGCAGCTTCGTAACCTGCTCTCTCCGTATCCAACGCTATGCTCGACAAAGGAGGGTCCGACAAATCACAAACTAATTCGTCGTTGTCTACACCCAGAACAGCTACCTCTTCCGGCACATGAAGACCCGCAATCCGACACGCCTCGATAACATGTTGACTGCGATGGTCCGCACATGTCATCAAACCAAGAGGCTTTGAAAGAGCCTTAAGCCAATCGGCTATATACGTCGGCTCGTTCTCCCATAATCGCTGACCCCGAAGCCTCGGGGGCTTATAAAAGTATGCCTTATACCCCGCCTCTTTGATACTTTTCGCAAAGGCCTCACCACGTTTCCGCGACCACAGCCTGTCGTCAAATCCGCAATATGCAAAACGGCGAAAACCGCGACTTAACAGATGCTCCGCCGCCATCGCGCCTGTCGGTTCGCAATCATCAACAATATTGGGAAGATTCGGCATATAATCTTTTGTCGCGTTGGCAATGATAACCGGCAGATCCATCGAAAGAAGTTCGTCTATTTTCGCCGAATCTCTCGCTATTACTCCCGTCGCGCCCCAGTCCTTCAGACGCGACAACGTACGCATCTTCTTGCTCGGCTTTTCGTATGCTGGCGGCTCCATGTAAAACGTCCAGGGTCCGTGAAGATGGGAATATTTCGCTATACCACGCAACAGCCCCTGGCCAGACGCCCGAGACGTCTCTATCAGCAATATGACCTTTGGATTTCCTGACATAACTAAATATTTATACTCTTTAAACCTCACGCAAAGCAATTATAAAACTACAAAAAAACTAAAAAACCAACCCCTTTAATATGCCCCAAAACCCCACCTGTGTCGCAAAATGGAAGGAAAAAGACGCAAAATGCTCCGTCTTGTCCTAAGTGGTAACGAAACTATAAAACTTAATGACCTCATCCTCGAAAGCTAATTTAAATGCAAAAACCACTCCCAAAATCGTCCAAAATAGTATATAATTCCCGCTTCCGAAAAACCTCGGAAATCGAGGAGTCGTATTTTAGCCGAGTTCTAAGAGGTCTTTTTATGCCAGACTCTGAAGAAAAACAAAGCTCCAAAATGACCCATAGACAGCGGCTCCTCGCTGCAATAAATCACAAACCGCTCGACCGCGTTTGCGTCGATTTCGGTGCCTGTGGACAGACCGGTATCGGTGCAGGTGCAGTCCACAAAATAAGAAAAGTTTTCCTCGGCGACGAAAGCCCCGTAAAAATCATCGAGCCATACCAGATGCTCGGAGAAATAGACGACCAGCTAATGAAAGCTCTCGATGTCGATGTCGCAGGGGTAATACCACCATACACGATGTTCGGCTTCAAAAATGAAAACTTCAAACCCTTCGAAATGTTCGACGGCACGCCCGTCCTCGTTCCTGAAAAATTCAATTTCACCACCAACCAAAACGGCGACCTCCTTATGCACCCACAGGGTGACACCACTGTACCTCCCAGCGCAAAAATGCCCAAAGGAGGGTTCTACTTTGATGCCCTCAACCGACAGCTCCCCATCGTTGAAGAAAATCTCGACCCAAAAGACAACTGTGAGGAATTTGGACTCCTCTCAGAAGATGACATAAACTATTTCGCACAAAACGCCCGGCGACTCTACGAAAACACCGACTACGGCATCATGATAACAATCCCAGGTACCGCCTTCGGTGACATCGCACTTGTCCCCGCGACTTGGCTAAAACACCCAAAGGGTATACGTGACGTCGAGGAATGGTACATCTCTACCGTAATGAGAAAAGATTATGTCCGAAAGGTCTTCGAAACTCAGTGTGAATTCGCGCTGAAAAACATCGAACGACTCGCCGACGCCGTCGGCGACCACGCCCATGTCGCATGGATTAGCGGAACCGACTTCGGCACCCAGAGGGGACTCTTCATCTCGCCCGATGCATATCGAGAACTCTTCAAACCCTTCCACAAAAAAGTCAACGACCTCGTCCACCAAAAAACAAACTGGAAAACATTCATCCATTCCTGCGGTGCCGTCTGTGAACTTGTCCCCGAATTCATCGAGGCCGGCTTCGATATCCTGAACCCCGTACAGTGCTCCGCAGATGGTATGGACCCGAAACGACTCAAAAACCAGTTTGGCTCCTCCATCGTTTTCTGGGGCGGGGGCGTCGATACACAGAAAACTCTTCCATTCGGAACCCCCGATGAAGTCTACAGCGAAGTACGTCAGCGAATCGATGTCCTCAATGAAAATAGCGGATTCGTCTTCAACGCTATACACAACGTCCAGGGCAATATCCCTGTAGAAAATATTCTCGCCCTCTTCCGTGCGATAAAAGACAGCTATAAATAATTTGTCTGGATTTCCGCTCTGTTCATTGGTAATATCTCGCTTTCGTGCCTGTGATAGCTTTAAATTTTGTTGCCGAATAAACTAACCATTCTCAATAAGGAGGACAAAATGAAAAAGTGCCTGTTTCCAACTATCTTGGTCATTATCCTTACCATTTGCCTGCCCCTTGCTGCTGAACCAACTGATACACGCTGGACTATGGATCTCTCTGGCGATTGGAACTTTTCGCTTGACCCTGAAAACATCGGCGAACAAAAACAATGGTTCAGCGACACCTTGCCTCTCACCATTAAACTGCCCGGCTCCACCACCGAAAATGGTTTCGGAGACGACATCACCGTCGACACAAAATGGACCGGTGACATCGTTGACCGCTCGTGGTTCACAGAGAAAAGATATGAAAAATACAGACAGCCAGGCAACATAAAAGTCCCGTTCTGGCTCACCTCCACAAAACACTACGTCGGCCCAGCATGGTATCAAAAAGATGTTGTTATTCCCGAAAACTGGAAAAACAAAGAAATCACCCTCCTTCTCGAACGCAACCACTGGGAAACAACACTCTGGCTTGATGGAAAACAAATTGGTACCCGCAACAGCCTTAGCACTCAACACGAATACGACCTCGGTACCCTCTCACCCGGAAAACACCGCCTTACCATACGCGTCGACAACACAGTCAAGGTCGAAGTCGGCCCCAACTCGCACAGTGTCTCAGACCACACGCAGACCAACTGGAACGGAATAGTCGGAAAAATCCAACTTTACGCCACTGACCCCGTCTTTATAGATGACATTCAAATCTATCCTGATGTCACTGCCGGAACTGCGAAAGTCTCCGTCACCATCCGAAACAAAACCAAACAAAAAATCAACGGCACGCTTACCCTCCAGGCCAAATCAACAGACAAGACCAAATCCATTCCCACTCAAAACATAAAATTCGAAGCTTCTCTGCCTTATAACACCGTCGAGGCAAACTATGATATGTCCGACAACGTCCTGCTCTGGGACGAATTCGCGCCGAACCTCTACTCAATGACCGCCGAAATCAAAACCCCACGATTCTCAGATACAAAATCCGTTACTTTTGGAATGCGTCAAATCGCTGTCGACGGCACACAGTTCACAATTAACGGCCAAAAAATCTTCATCCGGGGCACACTCGAATGCTCCATCTTCCCGCTCACTGGCTACCCCCACATGAATGTCGAAGGCTGGACAAAAATGATAAAAGCCGCAAAAGCTCACGGCCTCAACCATTTCCGGTTCCATTCTTGGTGTCCCCCTGAGGCCGCCTTCGTCGCCGCCGACCGACTCGGCTTCTTCTTCCAGGTCGAATGCGGCTCATGGGCAAACCAGGGTTCAAACCTCGGAAGCGGCAAGAACATCGACGGCTTTATCTACTCCGAATCCGAAAGAATACTAAAAGCCTACGGCAACCACCCCTCTTTCACAATGCTGACATACGGAAACGAACCAGCAGGAGAAAAACTAAACGAATACCTCGGGAAACTCCTTGATTACTGGAAGCAAAAAGATAACCGCCGCCTCTACGCAGGCGGCGCAGGATGGCCCGCTATTCCGCAAAACCAATACCACAATATACCAGAACCCCGGGGACACTACTGGGGTGCTGGACTCACTTCCAGAATGAACGCCAAACCACCTCAAACAGATTTCGATTACGGCCACATCATCTCAAAATACGATGTCCCCGTCATAAGCCACGAAATAGGACAGTGGTGCGTCTATCCCGATTTCGACGAAATTAAAAAATACACCGGAGTAACGCGAGCGTACAATTTTGAAATCTTCCGCGATTTCCTCGAACAAAATCACATGCTCGACCAGGCCCGCGATTTCCTAATCGCTTCAGGAAAAATACAAACCCTCTGCTACAAAGAGGAAATAGAATCCGCCCTCAGGACACCGGGATTCGCCGGCTTCCATCTGCTCGACCTGCACGACTTCCCTGGACAGGGAACCGCTCTCATCGGTGTCCTCGACCCCTTCTGGGATTCAAAACCATATGTCACCCCCGCCCAGTATCATCGCTTCGCATGTGAAACCGTTCCGCTCGCTCGAATGAAAAAACTTACCTGGACTTCCGACGAAACCTTCAATGCAAATATCCAAATCGCTAACTTCGGCCCGGCCCCAATTCAAAATGCCGCCGTCAACTGGACAATAACAGACAAAAGCAGCAGGGCACTTGCCTCTGGAGAACTGCCGAATAAAACTATCGAAATTGGAAACGAAAATTATCCCGGCTCTGTCACTCTCCCCCTGAATAAATTCAAAAAAGCTCAAAAGCTCACACTCACCGTCGCCATTGATAAAGCGCCTTTCTCTAATGACTGGGACTTCTGGGTTTACCCCCAGAAACTTGACACCAAAACACCTCAGAATGTAACAATTGCTGATAGCTTAAATCAAAACGCTCTTCGAAAACTAAACGCTGGCGGAAAAGTTCTTTTAATACCCGCACCCGACTCTGTAAAAGGTGACCGGTACGGGAAAGTCCCTCCCGCCTTGACCCCAATCTTCTGGAACACCGCATGGACCAACAGGCAGGCACCCCACACGCTCGGAATACTATGCGACCCACAAAAACCTGCACTTGCCGATTTCCCAACAGACTTTCATGCCAACTGGCAATGGTGGGACCTCGTAACAAAATCCCAGATTATGATAATAAACGATTTCCCTCCGCCTTTCCGCCCCATAGTACAGGTAATCGACGACTGGAGCACAAATCGAAGACTCGCTCTAATCCTTGAAGCAAATGTAAATGGCGGTAAACTGCTCCTCTGCGGCATAGACCTCCGCTCCGACCTCGACAACCGGCCCGTCGCAAGACAAATGCTCTACAGCCTCCTAAACTATATGAAATCCGACAGCTTCAAACCTGACTATGACTTGACGCCCGACCAGATAAAAGACCTTATGAACTAAATTTAGTTACAGATACTAAGGGATAAAACCATGAAAACGTCACTGTCAATTTTAGTCTTGCTTACAGCTTTAGTCGGCGTCTCCGCCTGCTCTACCACCGAAACTATCGTCGTCACCATAGATACCACCACCGTCCTCTCCGACGTCTCTCACCATCCCATCGGGATAAATCTCGACTATTTCATGGACGACGACAAATTCTTAAAGCCCAAAACCCAAACCACCGTCGATGCGCTAAAAGCTATGGGAGTAAAATACCTCCGCTACCCCGGCGGAAACAAATCAGACTTCTACTTCTTCTCCACGCCGCCCTATGAAAAATCCCAGCCCACTCTCGCTCGCACCGGAAAAGAAGCGGTAGGGGGCCGACACAAAATGCTCGAAAATTACTCCGCCTTCAAATATGATGTCCTCGACTTCGACGAATTCATCCAGCTCTGCCGACAAATCGACGCCGTCCCCGTAATCTGCGTCGCCGCTGATGAATACCTCATCGACTACCCACAAGACTGCACCTTCTCTACTCGCGAACAACTGATACAACACGCCACAGAATGGGTTCGCTACGCAAACATAAAGAAAAAGTACAACGTAAAATACTGGATGATTGGAAACGAAACCTGGCACGAGCAAAATGAAAACTCCACCCCCCAAATCTACGCCAACGACGTTGTCGATTTCTCAAAGGCAATGAAAGCCGTCGACCCCACAATCAAAATAATACCCAACGGCAGAAACGAAGACTGGTGGCAAATCGTACTCCCAATAACCGCCGACTACATCGATGCTATCTGTATCAGCAACTACCCTGTCTATAACTATGAAAACGGATACGCTGATTACCGCGACAACTACCCCGACCTCACAAAACAAACCGACATCGCCGTCGCCTCTATCGAAAAGTTCCTGCCACCCGAACGCGCAAAACAAATTAAAGTCATCATCGCCGAATATGGCTCCATGGACTGGGCACGAAAATGGCCGCATATCAACAACCAGGGACACAACCTCGCCTCTTTCGAAATGACAGGCCTGTTCCTGAACAACCCAAAAGTCGATTTCTCCCAGTTCTGGAACACACGATGGATTCGCAATAAGGAAAGAGAAGACTCCATCTTCGACGCGCTCGACAAGGACAACAACTTCAACGCCAACGCTTATGGCCTCGCAATCTTTGGAAATCACCTCGCAAAGTACATGGTCAAAACCTCCTCCACTCTGCACGTAAGGACCTTCGCAAGTTACGACCCCGACTCCGGCCGGCTCTTCCTTTACTTAATAAACAAAGCCCCCGGCCAAAGAAAAATCACACTCGACATAAAAGGACGACCCATCGACTCCGCCCTTCAAAGATGGGAACTTGTCTCAAAAGGCCCCGAAGACAAAAATCCCGTCTACCGGCAGAACCACTCACTCCCCCAACCAGAAAATCCCCAACTTACTCTCCCGCACACTTCAATTACGCTGCTCGAACTAAAACTAAAATAAAACCGTAGTAATAGTACGATTGCAGCCTTTAAAATTGTAAATAATGAAATAGAATACCAAACACAAACAAATCTGCAATTTGGGAGTGGTGCCGTTGGAATAGCTGTAGACCAAAACAAAAAATACTGGGACAGGATTAGGTTACTACCAGCAGGCTGCTTCTATAGGGTAATTGCATTTGAGCCAGTCGTCGGCAATAACTGCCAAATCGGAGAAGTCGTAATCTAACAGCCACGTGTCACCGAGTATGGCGAAATCACCGAAATTTATCTTACAGTCCCCGTTAAGATCGGCGGGTGGGGAAGGCTCACATTTCAACGCAAAGAACGTCTCATATTCCAGACTGGGCCCTCCTAACCTTACCCATACCACATTTGAGCCGTAAATGCGAGGGTTAAAGTCATATCTGTTGCTATAGGTCAGCCGAGTTGTCGTACTGCCGTCGTTAAAAAAGACCTCCAGGTTGTTGCCAATAAAACCGTGCCAGACAACGTTTGAACCGTAAATTTGAGGAGAGGTGTCATTGTCGTTGTTGTCGGTCAGCTGGGTGATTGTGTTGCCGTCATAGAAAAATATCTCGTTGTCATTACCGTCAAAACCATACCAGACAACGTTCGAACCGTAAATTTGAGGCCCTGCGTCATTCGTGTCGTTGTCGGTCAGCAGTATGACTGTATTGCCGTCATAGAAAAATATCTCGTCGTCATTTCCATCAGAACCATACCAGACAACGTTTGAACCGTAAATTTGAGGCCCTGTGTCATTATAGTTGTTGTCGGTCAGCTGGGTGATTGTGTTGCCGTCATAGAAAAATATCTCGTCGTCAATACCGTCAGAACCATACCAGACAACGTTTGGGCCGTAAATTTTAGGCCCGGTGTCATTGTAACTGTTGTTGGTCAGCTGGGTCGTCGTGTTGCCGTCATAGAAAAATATCTCGTTGTCATTTCCATCAGAACCATACCAAACAATGTTTGGGCCATAAATTTGAGGAGATGTGTCAGTGTAGTTGTTGTCGGTCAGCTGGGTGATTGTGTTGCCGTCATAGAAAAATATCTCGGTATCATTTCCATCAGAACCATACCAGACAACGTTTGAACCGTAAATGTGAAATCCTGTGTCATCGTAGTTGTTGTCAGTCAGCTGAGTGATTGTGTTACCGTCATAGAAAAATATCTCGGTGTCATTTCCATCAGAATCCTTCCAGACAACGTTCAAGCCGTAAATTTGAGGGTTTGTGTTGGTAGAGCCATTGTTGGTTAGCTGGATGAAAGACCAACCGTCCGGCTGGGCGTAAACCTCGACACTGTAAGACAGTACACAAAGGGCCAAAAACAGCCCAATAAACAGGAAAATAGTTTTTCTTACCACATGTTCCTCCGATTTGAACGAAAATCATTATACATCTTTTTTTGCCGAAAGTCAACGGTTTTATGTCGAAATTGACGTTTTGAGTAACACTTCTGACTGTAGTGGATATAAAACTTCTTTCCATCAAAAGAAACCCTTTTTCTTTTTCAAAATCCCGTAGTTACCACGATTGACAAGAATCTTGCTTATACTTATATATTACCCCAAATATGTTTTTATCCTTCTCCGAAGGCGATAACATAACACCTCCATTGTTATCGCCTTTTCTTTATCTCTGCATCCTAATTTCTTGGCTAAACAGCCCTTGACCATCCAGCCAGAGCGATATACAATCTTGGCAATTCAATTTTGGGGCAATTTGAAAAAGGAAAAAATGAAAAAGACAGTCAAAAAAATTGTATTTGTCATAGTCTTGTTAGTAATAGCTTTTTGGTTTATTTCAAGCAAGGTTACTGAAAAACAAAAGCTGGAAATCGAGAAAAGTATTGAAACTAAAAATATTGTCTCAAAAGGCACCCAAGGCAACACCCAAAAGGAAATTACTACTAACGACGCTACGGTTAAAAAAGGCATAAACGTTGTTGAAGGTTTGACCATTGTTGCTGGCACAACAAAATGCACACAATGTGGAAGCCAGATAAAAAAAGGCGAGAAATATTATATAGCCAACTCAAAAGATATATGTTCCAAATGCTTCAATAAATAAAACCTCCTCGGCCGACATATAAGTTTATTTAATTCTTATCAAGCGACGCCCGGTGTGGACCTTTCCGAACATATCTATCTCACGAATATGAATAAAGCACGCACCTTCAGGAACGTTCTCAGGGAAGTCTCCACGCCAGATATGGCCGGAGTCTAATGCTTCGGTGGCCCAGGAAACACGGGGTATGTTGTATTTTTCTTCATACTCAAGTATTTGCTCAAAATAAGGATCTTTTCTCGTGATGCGTTCCATGTCTATCCAGCTACTGCTTTCACCGATTCGCATCTGGACGTTTGAACGCTCGGAAGCTGCGAAGACATTAACGACAATCTCACTATCAGAAGCTTTGTTGGAATAAATTTCTTCCGGAGCCCAGATGTTCATCTGGTAATCTTCAGGCCTGCGAAATGCTTTAAAACGAATTGTATACTCGTTCCCGTCAAAGCTGAAAACAGAGTAACCATTAGGCACTCCATTTGTCATCATTGAGTGCGCGATACCAAGTTCATCCGGTACTCCCATCCACCAGGCACCACTGACACTGCCGCTGATATACAAATGATGCGGATTACTGCCATACCAGTCGTACTCTTTTCCAAGGAATAGATGCTCTGTCCTGTGAGTATGCCCGGCCACAGAAACTGTATACGGATGTTGTTCAAGGATTTCAAATAATTTGCGTCTATCCTGCTCGAAGAGGTTTTCAGAACCATGCATCAGCAGAACAACAAGTTGCCCCTTA
>Ga0114923_10001164_pt1 | contig 18622 bp, 18 predicted proteins | sample SumtaG_FD_89578 | JGI IMG/M metagenome (GOLD analysis project Ga0114923, IMG submission 89578) | Deep subsurface microbial communities from Indian Ocean to uncover new lineages of life (NeLLi) - Sumatra_00157 metaG | ecosystem: Environmental > Aquatic > Marine > Oceanic > Sediment | place: near...
AATCTTCCCCTACCACTTCCAAGAGTCCACATATATTTCAAAGAATGAGCTCTAAACAATATTAAAGATCCATAGCAAACAATTCCTATCACAACTATTAAACCTCCTATTAAAAACATTTTTGTATCTTTTTTTAACTTCAATCTCTCAAATCTTATTGTCTGTCGTATCTTTTTTAAAAATAAAACTAATATTATCAATAACGAAAACCAGGCAGTACGACTAAAAGAACCAAAAATTGCAGAAAAACCTAATAATAAAGCTATTGAGCTTATCAATTGAACTAAAAATACTTTTTTCTTTTTAAACATTTCACCCACAAGCATTCCTAGTCCTACTGGAAATATTAAGGACATAAAACTACCAAAATATGTTGGATGTCCCATAAATCCTTGCACCCTATAATTTTCTTCTCCATCAGAAGTTAAAAAACCAAATAAAGCTTTACTTGATTCTATTTCCATATCTAACCCTAAAGGTTGTCTTTTAATAAATTGTAAAGTTCCTATTAATCCAAAAAACAATAAACAACTTACTAGGTATTTAGGAAAACTTAATCTTATATCTCGTTTAGAAAAATAATATCGACTTATAAAAAATATCCAAACAGACATCCAAAGACGAATTAAGCCAGTAATCATTAAATCATATCGAAAAGCAAAAAAAGAACTTATACAGGCAAAAATAAAAAAACCTATCAAAGATAATATATAAATATTACTAGTAAATTTAACTTTGAAATCATTCCTCCTCAATAAAATCAATAAAAACAAAGTTGCTGAAAAAATTAATTTTAATGAAATCCCAAAGCTAAACTCATATCCATACACCCAAGCTTGTGAATCAAAAGGAACAACAGTCAACCACCACCCCCTAATTACTCTTTCAAAAGGAATTGATAAAATCAACATATAAAACAACGTTTGAAAAAGATTTTGTCCAAATAAAAAAAGAGTCATTCCAAATAATAAAAAAACCAAAATATAAGCTTTTGAATTAAATACTAAAATCATTAACATTAAGGGAATCAACCAAATTAACCAATAATATTTCTTTAAATGTCTTCTCATTTAAACTACATTTCTTTAATTTCCTGGACTTCTAATGAATTTATATCAATGTTATTTGTATAAACCCATATCACTTCTCCAATTTTTATTTTTTGATGACCTGCAAAATACCATCGATTATTTTGTTTATGTACTTTAATCTTTAAAGTTATTACTGCATCTTTTTTATTTATATTATCTTCCATCTCAATTTTTCCAGTATTTTCTAAACCACTTAAAACAATCATATTTTTTGTTGGCGGCTCAATTTTAATATCTAACACTTCTGCTATTGTTATTCCTGCCCCTTGATCAATCATTATATCTCCAGATTTAACTTGTGAAATTTTCCACTTATCTTGAGCCCTCCATCTTCCAACTATTATAATTTCTTTCTGCTTATAGCTTGTTAATGGATAATTTTTGTCAATTATCTGTCCAAACACATGAATATTATCAAGGCGCAATTCTATTGCATCTCCCAAGTCAAGAGGCTTACCTTTAAATAAATACTTACCCATAACTTTATTATATTGAGCTTTTACTTTAACTATTAAATAAACTTCTGACTCTTCATTGCCTCTTTCATATTTCTCTATATCAATAACTTCCGCAATTACTTTTCCACTAGAATTTTTCTCTAACTGGCCTATATTTAACTTGTCACTCATCCAAAAAGGAGTTCTATAGCCATAAGGACTATAGCTTTCTGCCCAATTTCTTGGAATTACTTCAACCTTAATCGTCACCCAATCTTTCTTAATTCCAAAAAACTTAACAAGAAAAATTATTGCCATTACTACACTAATCAATATAAAAATTTCAATTGGCCCAATAGTTTTAATACGTTTTATTAAATTCTTCATTTTTGAATTATTCCAAGTCCACAATCACCTGAAAATTCTATCATATTATACTTCTTTTGTTTCTTTAATTCTTGCCATAATCGTTTTACTCCATAAATAGATCCATCTAATTTATCAATACATATGTCGTGAAATCCCATAATTCCTCCTTTATTTAATTGTGGCCAAAATAAATCAAAATCTTGTTTCACTCCCTCGTATGAATGATCTCCATCAATATAGATATATTCCCATTTTCTATCTATATATTTTTTAGAAAATTCCTTACTTGTCATTAAATAAAATTTTATATTTTTTTGAAGATTTAAAATCGAAAAATGCTTTTTATAATCTACTTTCTTCCAAAACCCAACACCACCCCAATGATTCTTGTCCTGCGGTTCAGCTGACTGATCATAACCAGCATCAACAAAATCAACCTTGCCTCTTTTGTTATCTTTACAAGCTAAAGCCATTATCGCCGGAATAAATCCATATTTACTTCCAATAACCAAAATTCTACGAGGTTTTATAATTCCAATTAATGAATAGTGAAAAAATCCATAACCTAAATTACTTTCTTTCAACGACAAATTATGCCAAGTTCCAACGCCACCATAATGATTAATTAATTTTTTTACAATTTTTCTATTAATCAAGTTTTTCATCTTCAATATTTATTGCCTATATAACATCTCTAATAATAAAATCATTATAGTTTTCTTCTCTTCTTAAAGTTTTAATCTTGTTATTTTTGTCTATCATCAACACTACAGGTCTAGGATAACAAAATTGACTTGCCCAAGCTATATTATAGGCACCAATATTAAAAAAAATAACATTGTCTCCTGCGTCTAAGCCAGGCAGTCGAACTTTTGATACCAGCACATCATCCTCTCTACAACTAACTCCATAAATTTTTGTGAAAAATTTTCTTTTTCTTCGCAAATCTCGTCTTACTCCCATCACTTCTTGCTCTCGATACTTAACTAATGGCAACTGATTTAAAGTAGTATTAACAAACAAATATTGATGTCTCAGTTTTTTTTTACTCTCAATTACACTAGCTATTAAAATCACTGCCTCATCAACTAAAAATCTTCCTGGCTCTAAAATAATCTTTAAATTCATTTCTGGAAATCTAATTTTTACTTCATCAGTTATTACTCTTACATAATCTTCTATTGCTGGCAGTCGCCACGATTTCTTCCCATAAGGTTTTCCTCCTGCTGGAAAACCTCCACCCATATCAAGATAAGTTAATTCAAAATTAAATCTCTCATTAATCTTTAAAGCAAAATCAGATATTTTTATGGCTAAATTCTTATATAAATCTGTTGTGTCAACATTAAAACCAACATGCATATGTAATCCTTTTAACTCTATCCTGTTGTCTTTACTTATTTCTCTGCAAACCCTTAACGCTTCTTTATTCTCAATATTAAAACCAAAATGGCTTGGCCAATCTCGACTATTTAATCTTATTCCTACAAAAACAGTTTTTTTCAATTTCTTCGCAATTTGCTGAACTCTCTTTAATTCACCACTGTCATTTATATTAACTAAACTTCCCCCTCTCAATGCTTTTTCTAGTTCTGGATCAGACTTATATGGACCATTAAAAATAATTTCATTGCTTTTAAAGCCTATTTTTTTAGCTAAATAGTATTCAAATCCGGAAACTACCTCTGCTTTTGCTCCTAAATTTTTCAAGGTTAAACAAATTCCAGGCACATTATTAGTTTTAAACGAATAAGCAACTTCATTATTTTGATAATACTGATCTAACACACTCTTTAATTCTATAAATTTTTTCTCTAATTGCTTCTCAAGCACTACTATTACTGCTCCTTTAACAGTTAAATTTAATCGAGAAATTTTAATCTCATCTATAGTTCCCTTTTTAACATTAACCTTCATATTCATAATAATACAATAACTCCAACATTTTATATCCCTTAATCAAATTTCTTTTTAAATCTCTTTCTTTTTTTGGTTATCTTTTGAATTATTCCAATTCCTGAATAATCATTTGAAAACTCCATTTTATATCCATGTTTTTTAATTAGCTCTTCCCATAATTTCCATTGTTCAAATTTAATCCCTTTTGATTCCGCTTCAAAATGAATATCATGAAAAGATATATAACCCTTCTCTTTTAATCGGGGCCAGAACAACTCAAATGATTTTTTTGCTCCAAAATAACGATGATCACCATCTAAATGAATGTAGTCATACTTAAAACTATGCTTCTGCACAAACTGCTCATCACTCATCACATAAGTCTTTATAAACTGCCCCTTCAATAAATAATCAAAATGATCTCTCGTCTCTTTCTTCTTCCAAAAACCTAATCCATAATTATGTTTACCTTTATCTTCAAAATTCTCCATATCATAACCAGCAATTCTATATGAAAATGGAAAATAAATTTTAGGCTTATATTTTAAAGTAAGAAAAATTAAATAAAAAAAATGCTCTCTATTGGTATAAGAGTAAACACCAACATCCATTGTCTGAAGTCTAGATTCGGTTTCAATCTAGAATCAGGAGAAGCCTATCGTATTGTCAAAGACGTCAACAACCAAAAATTTCTGAATCTTGCTGGAATTCATTATCACCTTGGCTCAAACATTCCCGATCCAAACTACTACCATCAAGCTTCTACAATAACTTGTCAATGGATTTCCTCACTAAAAGAACCATCCATAAAATATCTTGATTTTGGTGGCGGGTTCCCAGTATCAACAAATTCAAAATACCAAAACTCCTTCAAATTTCACACAATCCATGATTATATACAAGCTATAGTTAAACCAATCAAAAAATTCAAACTTAATCATCTTCAATTAATCCTCGAACCCGGAAGATACCTTGTAGACGAAAGCACAATATTTATCAGTCAAGCCCTACATACACGCTACCACAAAAATAAAGCCCTTATTACCATCAATGCCTCAAAAAATATCATGCCTCTAACCCAAAGCTGTGATCAAAAAATACTAATAATACCTTGGAGTGGCAAAGTCCAACCTCTGAATACTAAACATCAAGCAATAATTTATGGTCATTCATGTATGGAGTCAGATTGGCTAGCCAAAAAAGCTGATCTGACCAACAAAGTACATCCAAAAAATATGGTCATCTTTTATACAGCTGGAGCTTACAACATCACTCAATCTAATCAATTCAGTTTCCCCAGACCCGCAATCATTCTCTTAGAAAAAAATAAAACCCGCCTAATCAGAAAGGCAGAAAACTTTCATACATTAATATCAAAAGATTATTGCAATATCTAATCAAACTAAACCTGACCACTACATTACTACAACAAACTAACTCAATCTTAACTGGTAATTAACATAAAATTGAAATTGAAAAATCTGCAATTGTCTTTTTTTTCATTAGTGCTTATAATTTAAACTTAACACCTTAATTTTATTTTCTCAAAAACCAAAAGCTCTATTTATCAATTAATTAAATCTTGAAATAACTAACATTATCAAGGAAATCAAACCAATTCAACCAATCATCTGTGGCGATATCACTATTAATCCTAGTGAAGCTTTTCATATCGCTGGTCCTTGTACAATTGAATCTAAAAAACAACTCTTCACTACAGCTGAACACGTAGCTAAACATGGGGCTAATGCCCTCCGTGGTGGTGCTTTTAAATCTAGAACCCATCCAGAATCCTATCAAGGCTTAGGCTTAGAAGGAATCAATCTGCTTTTAAAAGCTGGCCAACTTACTAACCTACCAGTCATTACTGAGATCACCACCGAATCTCAAATTCCTCAAATAATTCAAGAGGTAAAAAAACATAAAAATCACCCTCTCATCTTGCAAATCGGCTCACGAAACTCCCAAAACACTACTTTATTAAATGCTGTTGGAAAAACCGGACTACCTGTTCTCCTAAAACGAGGTTTTGGAAACACTATTAAAGAAATTCTATCTGCTTCAGACTATATAACTCAAGGCGGCAGCCCAGTTTTAATCTGTGAAAGAGGTATCCGAACTTGGAGCAGTCAATCAGGCGTTGGTCGATTCACTCCAGACCTTTTTAGCATCCCTTTATTGCAAGAAGCAGGCTTCTTAGTTATTTGGGATCCAAGCCATTCTACTGGTCGATCAGACTGGGTTGAATCTACCGCTTTAGCCGGCATGGCCATGGGCAGCAATGGTCTAATTGTTGAAGTTCATCCTCAACCTAACAAGGCTCTTTGTGATGGATCTCAAACCCTAACCTTTAATCAATACTCAACCATGATGGCAAAACTTAAACAGATTGAAGCCATTCTTAAGTAATCTTGACCACCAAAAGCTACTCCCACCTCTACTCCAATTTTTAACTTATATTTATTATTCGAGAAAAAACTCCGTAAGATCTCCCCTAAACTTGATTTGACTCCATTAACTACTGTAATTGACAAACCTTCTTATCAGTCTGATTTACCATAAACCTATTAAGCCCTTAGCTTTGATGCCTTCTTTGGATCTAAACGAATTACTACATCATAACCAACTAAAGCCTCTTTTAATCTTTCAATTCTATCAGCAATAACTTCTTTGGCTACCTGACCTAGCATTTTTGCTGCCACCGTATTGGGACGGCTGGAATACGGAAACACTAACACTTCATTAAAAACTTCTTGCTGTAACGCTTTAATAGTTTTTTTAAAATCATCTTCACTTTCTGAGGGAAATCCTATAATCACTGTTGTACTAAGAAGCATTAAAGGATTACTGGCTTTAACTGCTTTTAATATCCGCATCGTGCTATCAATTCGAGAGTCTCTAAACATCTTCTTTAAAATCTCTTTACTGCCAGATTGAATCATGCAAACAAATTTTTTTATTTGTGGAGAAATTAACAACTCTTCTAGCTCATTTTTATAAGTATTCAACCAAATAGGGTGAAAATCTTGTATCGCCAATTGGGCATTATTTGAATAGTTTAATAACTCTCTTAAAAGCGCCGGAAAGCTCGTTTTTCTATCAATTCCATAAGCTCCCACATCATCTCCTTCTATTGAAAACTTCCTATGACCTAAATCTAAACCCTCTTTATACTCAGCCAAACACTCTTTAATATCCTTACTTTTAAGGATTCCGATAGCATTTTTAATACCACAATAGCTGCATTTTCCCAAACACCCTCTTTGAATATGTAGAAAAAACAAATCCTTTTTTTTATAATCATTGTCTAGTAACACTTTGACTTCACTGATCTCTGATAACTTAAATTTATGACCAGGATAATAACTATCAAGCTTGTTCAAGTTTTTCACATCAACCGTTTTATCTATCCTCAGCGACTCAATACTCTTGGCATTAATTTTTGGTAAACAGCCTGAAACAATAATTTCCTGATTTCCCGCCTTTTGTAATCTTTTTAACTCTGCCATACATGCTTCCTCTGCTCTCTTATCTACACCACATGAAGTAAAAAAGATCAGATCTGCTTTCTTTGGAGACTTTACAATTCGCCAATTGTTTTTTTTATAATACTCTTTGACTTTCTCAGCATCCAGAAACCTTCGTGGACACCCAATGGTTTTAAAGTATATTTTTCTTTTCATATCTATGATAAAGTTAATTTGATTTGTTAATAAATACTCATTCTATCATCATTTAATAACACAACACACTATAAACTATTATGAACTCTCAAAAAGTATACATCTATAGCAATGGTTGTTCTAGACGCCTACTGGACGGAAAAAGAATCAGGGATTTCTTTAAAACAAATGGCTGGAAACTAGTCAATTCGGCTACCAAAGCTGATCTAGTCATCCTCAATACTTGTGGTTTAACACAGGCAGGAATAGATTATGCCGAAAAATTAATCATTGAAAACAAAAAGCTGGGTAAACAAATTCTTTTATGCGGCTGTGTTCCAAAAATTAAGCCCAGCTTAATCAAAAAACACCAGATTGAATCTTTCTTTTCTCCAACAAACTTTTCTAAAATCAATCAACTTATTCACCCTGAGCGAGCAACCATAGAAGAAATTGGTGACAAGAACTTATTAACCCTTAAAGATGTATCCCCCTATACTAAATTTTACTTAAACCAAAAACTGCCAAAACTACTTGCCAAACTGCCAATTCAATTAAATAAAAAAGAGGCCTTTTATTTACGAATCAGTCATGGCTGTAGCTTTAACTGCAGTTACTGTAGTATTAAAACAGCTGTCGGAAAATTAAAAAGTAAATCCTTAGATACTTGTTTAAATGAATTAAAAAAGGGCATCAGGACTGGTAACTACCATATCATCATCACTGCTGAAGATGTCGGTGCCTATGGCAGAGACCTAGGTACTACCTTCCCCCTCTTTCTTCAAAAAATTATTAAGACTGTATCTGATAAAAGACTCAAAATCTATATCCAGGAACTAAATCCTTTCTGGCTTATTTTTTATCAAAACGATCTTGCTAGACTATTAAAACAGAAACAAATCATTCGCATCATGTGTCCCGTTCAATCAGGTAGTGAAAAAATCCTCAAACAAATGAACCGCCCTTATCAAATTAAACCATTTAAAAAAACAGTTGCAGCGTTAAAAAAAAGTTTCCCTGAAATTCAGCTAGAAACCCACATTATTGTTGGTTTTCCTGGTGAAACAGAAGAAGATTTTAATAAAACTCTCAACTTGCTAACAGAAGTCGGTTTTTTAAATGTCGGTTTTTTCCCATATCAAGAAAATGATCAAACTAGATCAAGAAAATATCCTAACAAAGTTAATAAGAAAACTGTTCAGAAAAGAATCGCTCAAGCAACCAAATTTTGCCAACAAAATAATATTCATATCGTCAACCCAGATGACTGGTTATTTCCTCCGTTTCATTAAAAAACTACTGGCTGCAGAACATTATTATGCTCCAATCTTATATCTATAAAAAAGGCATCAACATATTACTTCCCAAATACCAATCACTGCAAAGTAATCAATCTGGAATTACTTCTTTACTAGGAAACAATCATGTAATTAGATTTTCTTTCACACTACACTCTTTATTCTTTTTTTTAAAAAAAAGCTTACAAGTCTTTATTATTGATTATGGAACTTTAACCACAAACGATAAGATTTTTTTAAAAAATTCTTTTAATGCCCAAATTCTTAATTCAACTGAATCTGGGGGGAAAATTTCTAAACTTTTTAACCAAACTCCTTATTTGTTAAAATTTAGATTTGATAAAAATAACTTTATCTTAAAAAAGAAACTAGATCCCATTTTTATCTCTCCTTTTAAAAAAACTTTATATCTAGATTCTGATATTCTCTTTTTTAAAAAACCACAACTCATCCTTCAATGGCTAACACCTAATAAATCCCATCAATTCTATTATCTCACTTATCCAAAATCAACTTATAAAAAATATAAAAACTTTCGTAATCCCGATTTCCAATTTCGACGACTATTCCATCAAACCTTAAATAGAAAATCTAATATCTTTTTTAACTCTGGTATTCTTCTATTTAATCATAATCTTACCAAACAACTTCCCCTACTTAATAAAGCATGTTCATTACTCTATCAAACGGATTACGTCAATATGATTTTAGCTGAAGAATTATTATTATCCTGTCTTTTTACCCGAACAAATAGTCACCAACTAAACTCTAATCAACATCTCACTTTAGTAGACGAAAATGATTATCAGCCCCATTTTAAAAAACAAGTCATCAGTCTTCACTATTCCCATCTCTCCAAAACCTATTTTTATCAAGACTCGCTTTCTTTACTCAAAAAACTAATTAAAAAAAAGTTTATTAATGATTAACCTTTTACCAAAAAACTGGTATCAAAAACCACTGAATCAAGATATCAACCATATCTTAATCAACCACAGTTTAAATCTACTAAAACAAATGGATCGTAATAAAGCCAAATTTACATCTTTGCTATTCAATCTTTCCCCGAATCACTGGTTAGTCAATTCTCTTTTTTTTGAACATTATGCCACCTTATTAACTAGCCAAAACATTCAATCAGCTTTAAATTTACTAAAAATGAATTGTTTTCAGGTTATTAAACAATTTCCCAGTCAAATCCTGGCTAAAAAACTAAAAAATAAATATTTAAAACCTAATCAATTACCTCCCAAAATCACTATAATTAAAGCTATTAATAAAAATAAAAGTCAATTAGAGTTATTTATTTGCACTAAAGGATTAAACCAAAAACAAATTATTGAATCTATTCCTTTTGAAACTCATCTTGCTTTCAGATTAAAAAATTTCAATCAATTCAACCAAGTTTTTGACTATTTTACAAAACAGGATTTTTTAGTTCAAAATGGAGGCATCAATAACATTGAACAAATAACTGCTATTTATTTTGTTAAAAGCCAACAACACAATTGTCAGCAAAAAATTGAGTTATTTTTGCCAGGGATCCATTTAAATCTAGTTAAGAAAATAACATAACTTGCCAAATTTATAACCTTGCTTTTTAGTATAAGCTTGAATATTCACTTTGATTTTAAATTTCAGATCAGGTTTACTTTTAGAAACTAACAATCCTATCTCTTCTATAAATTTATCTTTTTCTGATTTGCTAACAGATTGTAATTCTTTTCTAAATACTACTAAATGTAATATAAATTTTTTATTCAATTGGTTAATTTTATATTGAAATTCTTGATCAAGTTTAATATTCAGGCCTGTTTTTTCTAAAATAGAGGCTATCTCTTCAGATGTGAATATTTTTCTTTCTCTCCCATAAACCATTAATAAATATCGATTCTTGCCATTAAAACAGGACTTAAAACCAAATTGCTTTAATTGATGATTAATTTCTTTAACTGAAATTAACTTCCCCTTATCATGAATATTATATCTCACTAAAGGCACAGGCTGATCAACAGTCACTAGTATTTCATCGTTTTCTATTTCAAAAAAACGCTTATTGAAATCAATCTCTACTACTGTTGGTAATAATATTGAATCAAACAATTCAATATTCAACTGAGGATATTTAATACAATATTGCAACAACCTGTTAATATCCTTTGTTTCATATCCCACCATACCCGACTCACTAAATCCATAAAAAGAAATTATGCGATTTAACTTAATATTAAAATTTTTAGCCATTTGTTTTCGCCAATAACCACTAACTCCACCACCGGCAAAAACAATACCTGCATTATATCTTTTCAAAGAATATTTTTGCTTCTTACTATTATTAACTAAATCAAAAATCAAAGGTGGGTAACCTATAATTATCACTTGCTCATAATAAGAATGTAGTCGAGATAGTAGAAAACATGCTTTTTTAATATCTGACCCAGGAGTAATAGTGCTAATATTGCCATACTTATTAGCTTGCCACGAAAGTCGGGCATGCATCACCCCAGCTGTTGATGTTCCTAAATCAAATAAAACCACTATTAAACTTGATTTTCTTTTAATTTGAAAATGCTCATCTAATAATTTTGTGTGTAATGATTCTAAGTTATCATCAATTCTTTTATCTCGAGGCCATATAGTAGGAACACCAGTCGAACCTGAACTAGTACAAAATTGGTAATAACTGGATAGTTTTTCAGTTTTTTTTATCCTTTCCTCTAAAGGAAATCGATTAATATAATTTGTTTTATCTAAAATCGGAAAATCTTTAATTGTCTTTCTTTTTTCAATAATAAAATTTTTTTCTTTTAGTGCTTTTTCGTAAGCTAAACAATCCTTGGCCGTTCTTTTAGCTATTCTTAAAGCATTTTTCCCAGCTAATTGATAATCTGATAATATTTTAGGCATTAATTAGTTTTTCAATTGCTTTTTGATTAACAATCTCATTGGCTTTAAATCTTAAATCAATTGCTATGCTTTCTAAAAATAATTTACTAAAAAAATTGTACTCTATTACCCGAACCTCCGGAGTTAAATAAAATTCCTGCTGACAAAACCTCACTAATGGATTCTTTCGTCTAAAAAAAGCTAATCGTCTTTTTGTAATAAAAATATATAATTGATCTTTGCCTCTTTTTTCTCTTACCACTAAACATAACTCTGGTTGATCTCTTAACTTCCAAATCAAATTATCTAAAATAACAATCTGTTCCGCCCATAATTTTTTAAGCTTCTGATGAATCGAACCTATCGGATATAAAACACCATTAAACTTTATCATCTTATCCAATCTTCTCTCAATCCCCTTAATAACTCTAGTATCTGCAAATCCACAACTACATTTTTTAGCCTTAATTAACTTAACCATATCTCCTGTCTTATATCTCACCAGCGGAAAATCTTTTCTCCATAATGAAGTAATCACTAGCTCTCCTCTATCAGACGCTAGTCCTGTCTCTGGATCAATAATTTCCACTACCTGATCTTTACTCACCAAATGATACTGTTCATGTTCCTGACAATGAATCGCAAAGTTCTGCAGTTCTGAAGAACCAATAGTATCAACCAAATCAGCTCCTAAGTACCTCTTAACTTCTTTTTTAAAAAAATTGTAATCATTTATTTTTTGCCCGCCAGTATTAATCAATCTTAACGATGAGTCAAGTTTTGCTTTTTTCACAAAATCTATTAAATTCGTAACCATACTAGGAGCAGTAACTAAAAATGAAATTTTATTTTTTAAAATATCTAAAAAAATCTTCTCTTCATCTCCCTCAAGAGAAATATAAATTGCCCCCAATCTTTGTAGGGCAAGAGACATGGGGATAACATGTTGTAGCGGAAAAAAAACCACCGAAGCTATATCTTTACGAATCACGCCTATTTTTTCAAACTTGTCTTTCTCAAAATTAACCATTCCTTCAAAATCCTCTTTTGACAATGGAATATTTATCATCTCATTATTAATCTGATTTCTTGATCTCATCACATAAGATATTTTTTTATTTTTAGTCAACATCTTATCAATCTCATCTCTGGACGACATCGATAAACAACCTAATTTCTTTAATGGAGAAACTATTTGAGGAAGACTAGCTAATTCCTCTTTATAGTATTTATTAGTCTCTAAACCTATTAAAAATAGACTAAAAGCACGCTTGTTTGAAGTATCAAAAAAACATTTTCGCATTAAAAACACATTCTAAACTCTAACTATTATTATAAAGACATTATACTCTAACAAAATCTACATTCAACTTAGAAAACAATAAAAAATTGCTAATAATTTAGAACAAAAAAGAATCCAAGAAGGCAAAAAAATTCTCCCAATAGAATGCAAATCATGGATTTATTTGGAGTTCATACTTAATAATTTCATCAATAATCAAGTCTAAATTTTTCTTAATTTTCCATTGAGGATATTTTTTTTAAATTTTGTATTATCAGTTATATAACAAATATGATCCCCCAATCTAGCTTTTGATACATAGTTAATTTGTGGTTTAATTTTTAGCTCTTCTGACAAAATCTCTATTAACTCTAATACAGAGGCACTATTTCCCCTACCTCCACCGAGGTTATAAACTAATCCAACACTTGGTGCTTTTATAATAGCTTCAAAAGCAGAAGTTAAATCCAAAGCATGTATCTGATCTCTAACCTGCTTACCCCTATAGCCAATAACCTCATAGCGTTTTTTTTGAACTAATGACTTAATTAAAAAAGACAAAAACCCGTGAAGCTTTAACCCTGAGTGATAACTTCCTGTTACACAACCCAACCTGAGTACTGTAGTTTTTAAACCATAGTTTTTACCATACTCTTGTACATAAATATCTGCAGCTAATTTACTTGCCCCAAATAAAGAATGTAAACAATTATCAACGGAAGTGCTTTCATCAAAACCCATAAAGTTTTGATCTGCAAAATCAAATCTTGAGTTTTTTTCTACCAGTTCCATTTTATTTGGATTATCTCCATAAACTTTATTTGAACAAGTAAAAATAAAAACAGCCTTATTAGAATATTTTCTAGTTGCCTCTAGTAAATTCAAAGTTCCCACAGTATTGATATTGAAATCAACTAAAGGAATTTCTCTGGACTTTTCATGACTAGGTTGAGCTGCAGTATGAATGATAACATCAAAGTTTTGAGATTTAAACAACGAAAAAATACTTTCTCTCTTTCTAATATCTAACCTATAATGATGATAGTTCTTTTTTCCTAATAAAAACCGAGCATTAACATCAGTTTTTCCCTCTGACCCAAAAAGCTGCTGCCTCATACTATTATCAATACCATAAACAACATTCCCCTTTTTTAAAAAATGAAGTGATGTTGTTAAACCTACCAACCCAAAAGAACCTGTAATTAAAAAATTCATATATAAATTATAACTAAAAAACACAAATTATTGCTAATTAAAAATATATTTAACAAGAATTTGATAATATAATATAACCTAGATTTCCACCGAGTCTCCATACTCGGGGTTCTTTGAAAGTAATCGTAAGTTCTAAAACGAATCCGAACAGTATCAAGGAACTAGAGTCTGATGAAGACCATGTTCACCTGTTGCTTTCAGCTCCTCCCAGATACAGTCCTACTGAGGTGGTTAAACTGATTAAGACCTGGACTCAAAGAAAAATATTCTTTGAACACTCTGAAGTCAGGGAAAAACTCTGGGAAGGTAAACTTTAGGCTCAAGGTTTCTATGTCAGCACCATCTCAGATAATACTACTAAGGCTGAGATTCAAAAATACATTAAAAATCAAAAGAAACAATTAAAACAACTAGGACTATTCAACTAGTCAAAGGCAGGATTACCCAAGATACCCCATGCCTCCTGGCTTGGGGTAGTTCATTATGATACTCTACAATAATATCAAATCATTTAATTAGTAGTCTAATTATGATTAAAAATACAAATATCAGTATTAATTGGTGCAAAGACTTCTTCATTGAATTAATAAAAAAAGAGTTAATAATTCAATACAAACATACACGATTTGGATTTTTTTGGGCTATTATTAGCCCACTAATACAAATGATTGTCATTGGAACAATTTTTTCTTTCTTTATCAAAACTCCAAACTATTATCTAATATTGCTAACTGCCCTTTTACCTTGGAATTTCTTTTCATCAAGCGTTTCAGCTTCTCCACAGGCCTTTCTCAACAATAGAAATCTAATTAAAAAAGCCAGACTCCCCTACCTTTTGATCCCCTTAAGTAAATTAACTGCCAACTTTATTCAACTCATAATAAATTTTTTGATACTGCTTTTTATCATTTTTTTGTCAGAATTAAAAATTCAACCCCATAATCTAATATTCTTAGGAATCTCATTATTGTGGCTTTTTATTTTATCAAGCTCTTTAAGCATTTTTTTATCTACAGCTAATATTTTCTCTAGAGACGTTGATTTTATCATTAAGCAATTAATGCAAATAATTTTTTATGCCTCTCCAATTGTCTATCAAATTAAACACATTCCAAGTAAAATAATTTCATTATTTTACCTTAATCCTCTTACAAGTATCATCTCCTTAATACGCATGTCTTTATTAAATCAATCACTTGTTTCAAACACTATTATTTTAGGTAACACTATAGTTACGCTATTAATTATAATTACTAGTTTAATAATTTATTTAAAAAAGAAGGATTACATTGTAGATAAAATTTAACTCAAATGCCTAAAAAAACATCTTACATCATTAACTTAAGCAACGTGTCTAAAAAATATGATATTCCTGGACAAAAACAACCATTTTATGCTTTAAAAAATATTGATCTAAAAATTAAAAAGGGAGACAATATTGGCATCATTGGACCAAATGGAACCGGAAAAACAACTCTTTTAAAAATCATCGGTGGCATCACCAAACCAAGCTCTGGAAAAATATCAATTAAAGAAAATGTAGTCTCGCTTTCTCACCTTGAAGCAGGTTTTCATCCTGAACTAACAGGTTTTGAAAATATAATTAGCAGTGGTCTTCTAGCTGGAATGACAAAGAAAAAAATAATATCAAAAACAAATACAATTATTTATAAATCAAAATTGGGTAAATTTATTCATGCCCCTTTCTACACATACTCAAGTGGAATGAAATTTCGTTTGGCTTTTTCTATTGCCAGCATAAACCTAAACAGTATTATTCTTATTGATGAAATAATCACCACAGCTGACTTAAATTTTCAAAAACAAATTATTAATTTAATCAAAGAAATACAACTCAACCAACAAGTTACACTTATAACGGCTTCATGTTCTCCAATGCATATTTGGCAAGGAAGTCAAAAACACTACTATTTAAACAAAAATAAACTTAAACTGTTAAGCAAAAAATGGCTTATTAAACTTATTATACAACAAGAAAAAATGTGGGAAGAAATTTTTCCACTTCTTAAAGAAATCAAGCCTATCAAAGCCAAATTTTTAAAACGTCTTTAAATATAATCAATTTTTTAAAACATCAAATCCTCTAATAATGCTTAAATTGAAAAAACTGCTGGCCAATTTTATCAAATTTATTCTTAGTCAATCATCAAACATAATTAATAATTTTTCTTAATAATTTTGCATTTGAATTAATTATTTTTTCAGCCAATGAATATTTATAAGCTGATTTACAACTAATCATTTGATATCTTTCTTCATCATCAACAGCTAAATCAATTTCCCAGTCTCTACTCCAATATCCTTTCTTTGGAAGTGGATAAATAATCGTTTTAGCTTTTGACAAAAAAGCTGCCCACCAATAAAAACTACTATTAGAAATAATTATTTTCGAAAATTTTCTTATGAAGGCAAAACTATCATAAGCATCTGTTTGCTTTACCAAAGCACCATATTTAACTTTAAAATATTCAATAAATGAATCATCAACACTATCCGTGCATAAATACAATTTTTTATAATCGATCTTAGATAAGCTTCTTCATAATAAGATAAAGGCAAGGCGTTATCTGGAACATAATCATCTCTTCTTATACAAAGTACAACATCTTGAGAAGCAACTTTAGCAATAGACTCAAAACTTGGTTTCATCCATTTTTTTATTTGTGCCTTATATGGTCGAAAATATTCATAACGCTGAAAAAATCCATAATCAATAACAATCTGTCTTTTAGATTTATCAGATAATATTTTCTGCAAATCAATAGTGTGACCCTCAAGAATCTGCTTTCTTTTACTAGAATAATCTTTTCCCCTTACATCATCTCTTGTCCTCAAAAATCCAGGAATTGAATCTGCCTCTAGGACATATCCCAATTCAGTTGCCAAAATTCTGCCCATGCAGTATTGAAATAGATTATTTCCTAGTCTACCCCTATATATTACTTTTACCATATTCGGTATTCTTATTTATGAAGGTTTTTGCATCTTAAACAAAAATGTTTAAAAACATTATAAATTTACCAACATAATATAATCTAAAATTAGTATTCCAAGTATAATATATCTCATATAAGATATATTAGTTCAATATTGCTCAAAATGAAATACAAACTCCAGTTAAAAAATGGCAAACTTTTAATAAAAAGTTTTCACAAGTTCAAAATTGTAAACTCAACCATAATCATTTATGTCAATCTTTTCTAATAATCCAGTCTATCTTCACTTTACCCAATCAATCTTCTCACATCATTAATCGTCACTAACGCCATCAAACTTAATAATATAACCATGCCCACTAAATGAATCGTTTGTTCTATTCTCTGACTGACTTTTTTCCTAAAAATTGTTTCAATAGCAATAAATAATAATCTACCTCCATCCAAAGCCGGAATCGGCAATAAATTCAATACAGCTAAATTAATTGATAAAATTGCCACAAACTGCAATATTGTTAATATCCCTTCTTCAACTACACTCTTAGAAATTTGATAAATTCCTATTGGACCAGCTACATCTTTAGGTGCTTCTCCCTGAATTCCTCTAACAATCATCATTTTTAATGACATCAATATATCTTTTCCCCACGCCCCAGCTTCTTTTAAACCCACCCAAACACCTCTGAATGGTCTTTGCCAATATGGATACTGCACTAAATCCACATTAGTAATTGACACACCCAAAGCTCCTTGTCCTTCTGGCGTATTTTCTTTTAATCTTGGCACTATTATTACTTCTTTTCCTTCATCTAAAACAAACCTTATTTCCTCACCTCTTTTATTATTCACCACCTCAATAAATCTATTTGTTAACTCTTTTTTATCTCCTTGAAAAACATTGTCTTTATCTTTAATTCCTATAATCTTATCTCCGGCTTTAAGTCCTGCTATATCTGCCGGCGATCCTTCTGCTGTTCTCAAAACCTTTAAATAATCAACTTCTTCAGGAATACCGATTTTTGTATAAATAGCTGCAAACAAAACCACTCCTAATAAAAAATTCATCACCACTCCTGTTATTAAAATTAAAATCCTCACTCTTTTCTTTTGTGTGAAAAATGCTCTTTTTAATTCTGCTTTAGACAGTTTCTTACCTTCTTCTTCTCCATTTTCTCCCAATAATTTAACAAATCCTCCCAAAGGCAGCCAATTCAAGCTATATATAGTTTCTCCAATTTTCTTACTCAAAGCTCTGGGCGGATAACCCAAACCAAACTCTTCTATTTTCACTCCAAACTTTCTTCCCATCCAAAAATGCCCCAACTCATGAACTAAAACCAAAACAGAAAGAATAATTAAAAAAGAAATTATTGAAAACATAATATATTAATATACCTCATCATGACTACCAATGTCAGTCAACAAAATACTTTTTTTCCTTAAAACAAAAAGAACTCTAACTTTATAAGTAATAGTAACACTCCAAGAACTAATCCTTTTTCCACTTACTTTATGCAACCGCAAAC
>Ga0114923_10001165_pt1 | contig 18602 bp, 28 predicted proteins | sample SumtaG_FD_89578 | JGI IMG/M metagenome (GOLD analysis project Ga0114923, IMG submission 89578) | Deep subsurface microbial communities from Indian Ocean to uncover new lineages of life (NeLLi) - Sumatra_00157 metaG | ecosystem: Environmental > Aquatic > Marine > Oceanic > Sediment | place: near...
ACTGGGCGGAGTGTTCGCTCGATGTGTGAAGCAGTACCCCATCTAATGTGATCATAAAATAATAAATAACATCCTCCTCAACAAGATGCACAATTGTATCCCCGTTTTGATCTTGCTTTGCTCTCTCTACTTCTCTAAACAAACCACTCCCAATATACTTCCTCATAACATGGACGACTGATCCATCAACTGCCAATCCATCAACATCAAAATAATTAAAAAGAAAAGATGTGCTATCTGCCGTCAGAAGATCCATTAAATTAATACTTTGATTTGTTTGGCCATTAAAATTTTCATAAAGTTTTGTGCTATTGAGTGTTCCGCTATCCATATAATAAAATTCCCAAACATGATCTGTACTTGAAAACCCGACGGTTAAGTCAATCCAATATTGAGAGTTGTTGATCACTCCACTTGGTACACAAATTTGGGGGTTGTTGTCCTTACTCCACTCATTGCTGTAAGTTATATATTGGGTTGCATCTGATTTTGATGTCAAAGTCAAATCTGCCTCAACATCAATTAACAAACTTTCATTTGCCTCAACCAAAGTTTCCTCATCCACTACACTAAAATCAAAGATCAATTCTCCATAACTCGAACAATTATCAATCCCCAATTCATAAACCGTGATGTTTTCTGTGTCCGTCAATTCGTCTGTGGCCACTCCATTAATCGTATAATTCCAAAGCCAATCTTGTGTGATCCCTGTTGTGTTTCCCCATCCATCAGGGATTGTCACCGTTACCTCAAAATAATATCCATTCGTCCCTATTGTTGTGGTTGTTGGGGCGTAAATTGTATTATTTAAAACCAAAGTTGCCGTCGTGGTTGGGATGTTTGTTAAATTAACCGTGAAGTTGAAAGTTGCATCAAAACCCTCTGCGATTGGATCAGGAGTGTCTGCTTGTGTTTCTTGGATGTAATAAATATAAGCGTACTCTGTGTTGCAACTCTCCGATCCGAAAGTATCATTTGCGCAAAAGGTTATTGTTTTATTCCCTCCTGTCGTCCATGTTGTATTGATTGTTGAGTTGCAGGTGATCACCGTTTGGGTTGCATTTGCTGTTGAATTATAATAACAACTATCCAAATGCTCATCCGATGCGTTATAGTGCCATGTGCTGTTGATTGGTAAGATAAGGGTTGTAAGATCTGTTAGGTTGTAGGCATTTGTTATCGTCGGTAATGTGCTATCAATTACAATCCTTATTGATGATGAGTTTGTTTCTTTGCTTTTATTGTCTGTTGCTTTTCCATAAATCGTATAATCCCCATCCCCTAAAACAAGATCAAATAAATAATTCGTGTTGTTGATCCCACTTGCATTACTTTGATTTAAAATATCATTTACATAAAGTTGAACATTTGTTAAATTAATATCATCCGATACCGTAAAATTTATTTGTGGAGTTTGTTGAGTTGTATAGTTTGCTGACGATGGTGAGTTTAAAGTTATACTTGGTGGAAAATTAAAATCAGTTGTGTAAGTTATCGCACTATAATTATTATAAAGTTGTGTTACTTCTGTTGAACTTAAAACTCTGTCATAAATTGCTAGTTCATCCATTACTCCATCATAACTAACACCACCAGAAGGATCTTTTGCTATATGTAAATCGTTACTTGATGCAGAAATAACTCCACCTGTATCCGTTTTGGCTGTTCCATTATTAACATATATTTTAATTGTTCCTGCTTCGTAAGTTATAACAATATGATTCCAAGCTCCTACTGTTATGGTATCGTCTGAAATAACAACAGTTCCTCCGTTCCCCCAAAATTGAACTTTATCTCCAGTTGCGGAGATTGTTTGATAACCATTACTTCCATCATCATTAGAAAATACTCTGTCACCATTAGTCCAATTTTCAGGTTTAACCCAAAAAGAAAAAGAAAAATCATCACCCGTTACAAAATCAAAATCGTTCCCATCGTTTAAATCAATATAATCATTAGTTCCATCAAAATCCAAAGATAAATTAATTATACCCGCAACACTTATATCATCTGTATTATCTCCTCCTGTGAGTGTCCCCGCATTAGCTCCAATGCTATCTATTACGTTTGTCGTCGCTAAATTATCATCCATCTTGTAATAAGAAATTAAATTAACATTCAAACTTGCTGTCCACGTCGCCCATTGTTCAACGACTTTTCCGCAAAAATCGGTTTCCAATCTCCATAATCGCCAATTTCAATATCAACAAATACTCCAATTTTATATACAGTATTTGGTTTAAGATTAATATTTGGATTTGTTATCGGCTTCCATTCCCAAACGGTTTCAATATGTGATCCTATTTTAACCTTATTACATTGACTAATATTAGTTCCGTTTATAGATACGGAATTAAAACACTCCATCTTAAAATCATTAATATTTACCTCATGTGATAACTTAACTTTATACTGCTTTCCCCTGCTCATCATATTCCCATTTTTAAGATCCTCTAAATATAGATTCCCAAAAGATCCAACAACGTTATCCTCTGTTGTTATATAATCAAACCACCCAACCAACTTATCCTCTCCGACACCAACATTTACGTTTAATGGGCTTTCTAGCGTTGCTCTTACAATCTCATCTCCCTCAATAAGACAAATCCCAATCCATAATGCACAATCGTTTACTATAACTGTTCTTGTGATAGGATCATAATGTTCAACATTATCAAACTCGAAGGCGGAGGCTATTGAGATCATAAAGATCCCCATCAACAAAAACACAAAGATTTTTTTAATATGCATAAACATTCTCCTCCTTTCTCCCCATTCTTGAAAACATAATAATTCCACCCGTGATCCCAATTATTGTTATCCAAATAGGGAGGTTAAGCATGATCCAATTTGCACCAAAAAATCCCGTGAATGTATTTGCCAAAGTTGGCTCACTCATCAAAGTTTCATAAGCGTTGCTCATCGGGACAGAAACAATAATTGCGATTATCACAATGAATAAATAAGGGATGAAAAATATTGGCTTTGTTGTCACCAAATAAGATCCTATAAATATACTTAGAATCATCCCCCCAATTAGAAACACAGTGATCCAACGCAATGCCAAAAAAGTTGTGTTTGTCACCCCCACCGTATTATCAATAACCACAGAGGCATTATTTCCCATTGTGTCATGTAAATCCATCTTCCCTAAACTCTCTTGGAGTTGATCCTCTGTTCGTATTCCAATATAAGTCATAACAACAGAAACTAAAATAATCACAAATGCAAAGATCATAAATAAAAATAGATCTGTGAAACCTCCTCGTTTATTTTTTTTGACCAAAGGCCTTAATGCTTGTTTATTTTTTTTAATCATTTCTTTCTTCTGTCCAAATTTAATTTAAAATCTTCATTTCCAATTCCTAACAATTTTTTCTCTAACGCCTTAAAGTCGGTACTGATTGAGATTTCCTTTGTTAACTCCCTCATGCTTACTTTCTCACCTTGTTTTTGCATTATTGCTTTTTGTAGATCTTTAATCCTTATTTCAAACTCGGGGGCGACTTGCATTGGTACTCTTTTTTTAGTTGCCAAACATCCACCCCTTCTTTTTATTTGCTATTGTAAATGCTGTTTCAGGATCTTCTCCTTTGTCAATCAGTTTTTGGAAATGTTCATTAAAAGCATGGATATAAACCACCCATGCAAAACTCACAAATATCATTGGGATCATCGCAACCAAAAAGATCCAAAATAAGATCCTGAAAATTCCTGTTAAGGCCAATCCTCCTAACAGCCCCTCAACTCCAACCTGCCATCCAATGAAAGTTATTATGATCATTAAAATATGACTGATCCAATAAGATATAAATTTGGCCATGTAATTCTCAACGCTAAACAATACAAACAAACTTGCAAACATAAACAAAAATAATATTCCTATTAACCCGACCACCAATATTGACCTTCCCTCTGTCATTTCAACTCCGCTTTCTGTCACAAAGAAAACACCCTTAGCTTCCCCTCCCAATTGAGAATTATTACACCAAATATAAAAAGAGTGTTGGCCGATGTCTGAGAAGTTGCTTCCTAATAATTCTACCTCGTGATCCCATTCATTTGCATCTTTACTCAAACCGTCCTCATAAGTGTGTAATCCTGATGTGTTGTATAAATGGATAAAACAATCAACCTCTGTATTTAAGAATGGGAAACCGTTTGAGAGATTTGATACATGGAGATGGAGGGTGTATGGAGTATTTTGTTTAATATAATCTAATTGCGGATAATAGATTTGCAAACCAGTATTTCCCGTGTTAACAATTGTTTGAGGAGGAACTGCGCTAACCATACTTATTGCAAATAGCATAATCAAACATACATATCCCAATATATATTTTCTATTAAACATATTTTCCTGAAATATACCTCATTGGATTTAAGATGCCTCGTTGATGTTGATGTTGTTGAGGTGTGGCCATACCCATCCCCATTCCCACCCCTTGCGTATTGTGAGTATATTGTTGGTTGATCATTTCTCTCAAAGATCTTCTCTCTCCTCCATCTTTTGCTCGTGCATAAGATCCATAAACCAAATTAACACAATTCATAACAAGGGATGCGTACTCTTGCCTTTTCTCCTCCGTATCCATTCCCATCTCCTCATACTTCATAAATATAAAATCCGCTAACTTTTTCCCATAGTCTTTCATAATTCTGTTGATGTCGTTTTCTTCATAATCTCCCAAAATAATATGTCTGTTAATATAATTTTGTAATTCTAACATAATTTTTCTTACCCCCTCTCTGTTCAATGGGTTTTTATCAGGCTCGGGGTTTTCTGACCAAATCTTCGTTCCATTTTCAATTGTTACAATATCACCTTTGAGTATATGTTCAGTTTGTTCCAAAAGATCATTTAACTCTAATTGGTATCTTGCTATGTCGTCCATGTTTTGAGTTTTGAAAAGACTTAATTGCGACTTTGATCTTGGATCTGTCTTGTTAGAAATTCCGCCTTGCAATTCTTCTTTCTCTATTTCGCCAATTGCCTTTGAGATCTCTGCCTCTGAATATCCCCTTTTTTTAAGATCCGTAACGTCTTGTTGAGAAAGTTTAACAACCATTGGTATCACCCGTATCCATTGTATCCATACAATACACACTATATTTAAATAACTTTTGATTTACCATTTGACCTTAACCGACCTCCTGATCTCCAATCCTGTTAATAATTTTTTAAGTTTTTTTCTTGCCTGTTTTTCTGTGATTGTTTCCGCCTTTAAACCCAAAGCCCGTGCTGTGAAATCAGGAAGATATGCTCTATCATAAACACTCTTTGCGCCTGTTCTTCTCGCCATCTTTAATATTTCTCCTTCTAAAAACGGCAATGCGAATGGTGTTTTTGTTGGAGGTGTTATCTTTGGGATGGTTGGGGTTTTAATTATTAGATCTGTTTTCAACAACGAGGAGATTGATGGGAGATTTAAAATTGCTTTGAGTTGGGATTTTAATGCAGGGGATGTTTTCAATGCAGGAAGTTGTGCGGTCTTAACTTTCAAACCAACATCCTCCTTCAATAATATTTTAAGATCTGTTCTTGCTTTCAATTCTGTTTTGAGTTTAATATCAGATTTTATGCCTGTTTTTATTCCTGTTATTGCGGTAAGTTGTGCAACATCTATCTTTGCCAATGTGCCGAGTTGTTTAATTTTAATTATATCTTTCAATTTAATTGTCTTCAACAGATTGGGGCTAATTGCGGTTTTTAATTGCCGTTTGAGTTGCAGGTTTGTTGCAGATCCCTTTGCCCCTATGTCATCTAATTTATTCATAATCTTTGCTATATCAGACGATGGGGATGGTTTGATTTTTCTAATTATATCATCTGTTACAGGGAATGGCGTTTTTTTAATTCCCGTTGGTTTGACATAAATATAATCTTTCTTTCTCAAATCTAATATTTTATTGATCAATTTTGTTTTAGAGGCATCGACAATAATCTTGTCTGCGGGAAATATTTTTTTGGTTGCGGAGATCGAATAAATATCTTTATACCTTGCCTCCTTGAAAACATCCAAACCCGATATATCTTTACCAAGATACTCGTACCCCTTCAATTCTTTTGTTGCCTTGCTTATACCAAGCCCTCTTGAAAAGTCGGCCTTTGTGAACTTGAACAACTTTTCATCTTTAAGTGAAAAACCAACACAGGTTTTTTGTTCTAAAACCAATCTGCTTATTTTCTCCCCTCTTTTAATACTTATTATTTTCCTCTCAACATTATAAATATCTTTGATTGTTTTTGCTCCCCTCGTTTTGATCCCTAATGTTTTATCTACATCGAGAATAGGCCTCTTTGTTAAAAACTCAAACTCACCAACCGCCTTTGCCCCCTTGATCGTCAAAACTCCCCTTCTTAAATATTGCTCCGTTATCTTTGGTGCAACATATCTCAAAGTTGCTTTTGCCTGTGAAGGTGTCCAACCGTAATCTGTTAGTTTGATAAATGCTTTTTGATAGGCACTTCGTTTTCCTATTTTAACCAATCCCCCAAATCTTTCATAATATTTTACTGTTCCTAATTCTTGAATTGGGACACCACGATAAATTGGTGCAGGTTTGAGTTTTGTATATTTTATGATCAACTCCCTCCCTTTTGTTGTTACAAGTGTTCTCCTCCCTGCCGTCGCTGTTTGTGATAGTTTCTGATTTTCAAATAATACTTTATTCACCATCCCTTTATCAGTTTGGATCTTAATGTCTTTTCCTATTACTTCCGATACTTTCAATGTTCGTTTTGGTGGTTTGATTTTAATTGTTTTAACGACGGGAGATTTCAAATATCTGTATGCTCCATAACCTAATGAAACACCTGCGATTGTTAAAGTCAAAAGCCCTCCCCCTTTTTCGATATAAGTTGATGATGGATCAAACAACTTAACTCCTCCGTAAACTCCCAAGCCAACCGTCAATCCTGTTGAAATTATTGGAGGAATTGCTTTTAAGACTTTTACCCCGCCTCCTACTGCGCCAACTGTTAATACCGCACTTGCGGGATCACCTGTTGCTTTTAATAAAAGTTTGCTTAAACTCAAACCTGTTTGACCTAAACCTCCCGCAACAGTTCCTTTCCAAAATCCTTTTCCCGTTTGCAATTCTCTGTAACCTTCCCCATACTCTTGCGCAAATTTCTTTTGCAATAATTTTGCCTCCTTGCTTTCCTCAAATTCTTTTGATGCTCTTTCAAATTGACTTTCCCCATATACGTCTTTAAATCTTTTTGTTATTGGGATTGGCTCATCTATAAAGATTTTTTCAATAATTTCTCCATCTTTATATTTTATAAGAACATCTTGGATCATTCCCCCTCCAACATCCCTCGCAATTTGTAATGTCCCCGCGCCTTTACCTGATGGAATGTCAATTTTTTGTTGGAACGTCCCACGAATAAGATCCTCCATGTACTTTCTTTCAAATTTTGTTTGATATTCTGTTTGGTATTTTTCTTCAATCCCTAATTTAAATTTCTCAATTTTTCCCTTTCCAACAACCCACTCCTCTAATTTTTGAGATCCTTTCTCAACATCTTTGAACGCGTCTGCATACGCTTTTTCAACAATTGTTGGCTCGTCTAATTTCCCAAACTTAAATATGTTTACTGGTGCAATTGGTGATGTACTAATTGAAAAATCCCAATGAACTCTTTGTTTTACCCAATCAAATCCTGCTCCTGCTTTACCCCAAACCTTTCCAACTCCAAAATCAAATTTCTTAATATCTCGATAATAGTCTTGTTCTGACATTATGATGTCTGATGGTTGTTCCGAGATTGTTTGTTGGCCTCCATATCCAACAGGTAGATCCTTTTTGTCGATAGGTTTAAATGGCACATAAACTGGCTTTGGTTTGGCCTCCCATTCCTTAAAGGCAACATCTTGTTGTTGTTTGATCAATTGCTCCTCTGTTATCCCTGTTCTTTCATAAGGGGTTACTATTTCACCCGACGGGGCTTTAAATACTCCAATTCTTGATTGAAACTCATAGGTTTTGCCTCCAAATTGAATTTGCCTTTGTTGAGGCGCAGAGTATCCCAATTTTTTCAAACCTAATACATCAACAGGGGCTTTGATTTTAAATTCTGTTCCACTTACCCAATCTTTTGTTTCAGGGTTATAAAATCCTATCTCGACGGCGGTTGGCTTTCCTTTAAAACTTTTTTCAATAACCTGTGGCTCATACCCTCTTTGTTTTAAATCTGTGATTTTTCTTTGTTGTTTTTGTCTAAACCTGCTCCCTTCATTCATTGCCCGTTGTTTTTGTTCTTCATCACTTGCAAGATTTCCTGCATATCTCTCAATCTCCGCAAAACTAATATCTTTATTTGAATTTAATTCTCCCAATCCTTTGCCTAAACCTTCTTTATACCCTCGCCATCTTGCTTTTGTTTCATCATAATCATCATTTATTTTATCTTCGTTTTCTTCATAGTCTTCCCTCGCGTCTGTTCTCTGATCTCCTCTTTTTCTTGAAAACCATTCTTGATTTGATTTTAATTTTTCATTACGCCTTTCCCCTGCTTCTTTTAACTTTTGATCTGCATTAGACAATCCCTCCCTAACGGTTATTTTTGTTGCCTCAATCCTCTCTGTCTTTTCTGCCCGTAATGTTGTTGGGGTTTGGAAGAATTGTTTTAAACTTGGATCTAAAAGACTGTATTCTTGCTCTTATTCTTTAATTGTAGAGATCCCCTCAAATTCTTTTTGTTTTTTTGTTGCTCGTGCTTTCAAATCTTCAAAAGTCCTTTTCTCTTTCTCAAATTCTTGTTTTCGCGTAACTCTTTGTGTTCGTGTTTCTTGGCCTGATCCTGCATCTTGCAATTGCTGTGACAACTTCGCCATGTATAACTCACGCATAACTGATATATAAAGGTGTTGCTATTCAAAAGATTTAAATATCACACACACTATTTTTATTTATGGTTAAAAAAGGGGGGAGTGAGTTTGGTGGTGAAATCAATGCGGGATCTGATGCATGGAATGTTGCGGATGGATACACTAAACTAAAGATTTTAAGGCAATTAATTATGCTTGATCGGTGGGATACCATTGCGCAATTTGGGACAGAGGAGATTGATGAGGATCGGGCTTATACTAATAATCAATTGAGAAAAAGGAGAGTTGAGGGATTGGAGAGGTTGCACTCTACAATTAAGCAATTACTTGGGAATGTTTTATTTGCATTGAGAAAAGATGATCAACCGACAGTTAAGGCATTGGTTGATCGTGTCAAAAATATTGAGGAGTTTATACCGAAGGCATTTGAGGAGAAAAAAGATTTAGTCAATCATTCTTCTAATTTTGAGATTAATGAGGATGTTTTTAATAAATTAATAGAGATCTTACAGGATGTTAAAGACAAACTAAATATCCCATTAAATAATGCAGGGTTGATTTTTAGGCCGTCAGAGGAGATTGATCTTGATAAAATTATGAATGAGATTATTGAGGGGGGATAAGATGATATATGGAATAAAATTAAAGATTAAAGCCCAAAGGGAAAGGTTGAAATTAGAGGAGGCAAAAAATATGAAAGAACAAGATCCTGAAAAAATCAAAATTCTCAAAAGGAGTATACGATGCAAGAAGGCGCAGGTTAGAAAACTTAAACAAAAAAATGTTAAAGGTAGGAGATAATGGCAAAGAAAGTTGTGATGCGTTGGAGTATGCAAAAGATGGTTTGGATGATCTGTCAAATCCTGCAAAACAAATTTGATTGTTTTATTGTCATTGAGGGGAATCGTGGTTTGGGGAAATCAACTCTTGCAATACATTTGGCGCGGGGAGTGTCGAGGGAGTTTCGGAAAATGGGGATTGATGCCTATCGTTTCAATTGGAAAAATAGTTTGATTTATACAAAGAAAGAAACAAAGAGATTTTGGCACAAGTGGAAATCAAATGGTATTGGGGATGAGATGATCAATGTGGCTTTCAATAGGGATTTTTATGATGAGGAGCAAAAGGATATTATTAAGATGATTAATATGAATAGAGATCACGGGAATTTGTTTCAGGCTTGTGTGCCTCAATTCCAAACGCTTGATAGTCAGATTAAACAATTATGTAAGATTAGATTAACGGTTGTAAGGAGGGGGGTGGTAATTGTCCAAACTCCTAATCGTACAATTTATGTTAAGGATCGGTGGGATACTGCGACCAATGAGAAGATTGAGAGAACTTGGTTGGCCAAAGGGATCAAAAACCCTCACTACGCAAAACTCACAACATTCAGGGGAATTATGAAGTTTTCAAAATTGAGGGAGAAATCAGAATTGAGGTATCAGGAGGTGAAGGATCACAAGAGAAATCTTGTGGCGAAGGAGGAGATGGGAATTGATGTGGATGATGAGAAAATGGAAGATCCTTATATTGTGGGGATGGATATGCTCGTTAGTGGGAAAGTGAGAAACGGGACATTTCTTGATGGGTTTGCACAAGCCAATGGTATCATCCCTGCGACTTTTAAGGCAGGGTTGAGATCTCGGTTGCAAAAGAGAGGGAAGGATCACAAGGTTGGCAACTATTACTGGGAGAAGAAGGCGAAGGACAAGGAAAGCGGATCAATTTAATGGGGATCAAAGTATGCCCTTGATTGATCAGCAAAAATCGTTATATTATCAGGCAGACAGCCCCTAATGTATTAATTGTAATGGAGATAAGAACATAAAATATTTAAACATAGCCCAATACAATCTAATAAGGATTAGAGTGGTACTTGGAAAATTTGTCGGCAGACTGTTTTTGCGAGGCCACAAACATAAAAATGGATGAGGAAACACAGGAAATCACACAGGATTATTGCGACTATCTGAAGAAGATTAAGGGGTTGTCGGATCGGACTGCATATCACTACCTAACTTATCATAGGCACTTTGTTGATCACCCCCTCTCCCAAGAAAACATCAACTCCTTCATCAAATCAAAGAACAATAATAGCGTTTGTAGGGGCTACATGAAATCTTATTTGGAATTTTTAAAGAGGGATCGTGAGTTTGATCTCCCTATTGTGAAATCAGGATCAAGAAGAAGAAGTTGATTAGGCCTGTGAGCAAAAGTGAGATTAAGAAATTGAGAGATTGTGCGTACTATTCTAAAGCGCGGGATGGGATTATTATTGATCTTCTCTACTACGGCGCATTAAGAAGGAGTGAGCCATTGACAATAAAAGTTAATTCGATTGATTGGGGGGTGTTCTTCGGTGAGCCGAATAAGTACGGAAAAGTGAGAGTTAGAGGGAAGGGGAATAAGGAGAGGATTGTTTTGGTGCATCCAAAGGCCATCACCACATTATTGCAGATCTATCTTGATCTTAATATCATAACCGACTTCATGCAACCTGCGGAGATCATTGAAAAGTTGAACTCGATGGATGCGCCGTTGTTTAGGAAGTTGTCAGAGTGGGGGGTGTGGGGGATTGTGAGGAAACATAGTATGAAACATCTCAAAAGGGATATTCGGCCACACGAACTCCGACACGCAAGGGCAACGGAATTGGAGGAGAATGGGGCATCAATTAAAGACATTCAAAAATATCTTGGTCACTCATCAATGACAACAACAGAGATTTATTTGCACTCTGATGAGAGTAAGGCGTTGGGTAGGATTAAGGATCTTTCGGAGAAATAATTTAATTATAATCATGCTTTTCTTGTTAATTTCTTTTCCCAACACCTATTGCAAAGAAAATGGTGATGAGTTATCCTTTTTCCACATTTGCATTTTTTAAACAATGGGCTGATTCTTCCTTTTATCTTAAATCTTTTCGTTCCCCTGAAATATATTTTATTTACCCTCTTTCTTCTAACTTTGGATTTTAGTGGTTTTCTTATTTTTCTTTCCAATAGAACAATTAAAACAAACTTTTTTTTCACTACAAATTTCCTTTCGGGTTCTTCCTTCTTCCATCGGAACAACCCTCTCTTTAACAATTTTAGATTGAGGCATATTTGGTTTTATTACCCTTTTGCATTTCTCACATCTGAAACTCATAAAACAACACTTATTTTCTTTGCTAATTTATTTCCTTCTTCAATTCTAATCCTACGTTCTCCGTGTTTTTGGCAATATCCCCTCCACCCATAATCAGTTTTAACTGACATAACAACACTCTTGTGACATCCACACGCCGAACAATATGCCATTATCCCCTCGCCCATCCCAAACCATCATTGCAATAACAGAGTTGGGATGTTTTTTGTGCATAATATTCCATAGGACTTTTCAAACAACTATAACTCTCTCCCTTTAACCAAAAGACCATGAAGATCAAAAATGCGATCACCCCTATAATCAGACTAACATAAAGGATTGTGAAGAAGGTTGATTTTTTCATTTTGTCACCTCGTTTCTTCTTAAAGAAGTTCTTATTTTTTTACATCCAAAACAAATTTGTGTTAATGCATCGTGATAAGAACTATAAGCAATTTGTTGTATGTGTTTGCCTTCACAACTTTTTATATTATTTTTTACTCCTTCTAAACTTTTAAAAAATATTAACTCAAAATCTTTCATCGTCGCCTCCTCATTTTATCTTTTCTTTGAGTGCCATCTCTCATCTCGTCAATTGTTACATCTGCAAAAAAGACATCAGGGAAGTGTTTGAGATCTTTCCTATTAACTCGAAAAGTAATATGATCAGGTGATTTGATCCCTCTGATGTCAGTTAGTTTTATTTTTTCCATCAATATTTTCCTCTTGGATAGTAGGAGGCCTCTCTCCTTTCTTGTGATCTTTTAATCTCCGCACTCTTAATCCTCATTCTTGACATTGAGTTCTCGTGGTTGATCCTTTCAGTTTCTCGTACAAACTTCAATTCCTCCATCTTCATCTCATGGCGTTTGACATCGTTATCAAACTTGATCTTAACAAGATCCGATCCATCCTCTTTGATCTTACTTTTGGGGGGCATCTTCTTCTCCTAAAAGTTTTTTCTTAATATCCAACAAAGTTTGCGCCATCACTTTAGAACATCAACCTTTTCTTTTTCGATTAAGACTATTTCCCTTCGGTAGATCCCAACATTTTGCAATACCGCGACTTCTTGTTCAATTGGATGTTGAACATCCTCTTGTTTTGTAGGGACTTGTTCGACCTTCTCCGTAACTGGTTGCTCTTGCTCAACACCCTCAACACTCTCAACGTCCTCATCATCAATATCATCAGGGATTTCCGTAGGTTGTGGGGCATTTTCAACAGGGGCAGGTTGCTCAATGGGAGCAGGTGCAGGTTTCTCGATAGGTTTCTCTGTAGGGTTCTTACTATCGTTCATTTTTGCCATCAATTTTTTTAAATCATCATCACTCATTTTTATACCTCCTTTTCAATTCCTTGTAAATATATCTTATTTCTCTTGCCTGATTAAGCGTGGCCTTCCCACTCAATAAAATTGCTTTAAACATTTCTTCCGCATCAACACCATTCTTCAAATCTTCTGCTAAAAAATCCACAACTTCTTTATTAAATTTTCTTCTAAACACTTTATATTTTAACCAATACTGCCATTTATGAAAGGCCACCTTTATCCAATAAACTACTCCTGATATTAATAAAATAATTAGTGTTGCAAACCCCAACCATTTGAAAAAGATCATTGCCTCCATGTTTTCCACCTCAAAGATAACATAACAAAGGCGGGAACAACTCCTTGTATGCAACTGTCTTTTTTCTCCTCATAGGCCACCATACGATCAAACAAAGCCCCGACTTTGTCAGTGATATTGCTCCATTGGTAGAAGATCACAACCATTGAAATTGCAACAACCAAATAAAAAATTGTGTAAGTTATCAAATTCCCATACTTATCCCACCAACTCTGTTTATTTGCAAATCTTGAATCTAAAATATTACTGATCGCAATCCTTTGGGATCGCATATCTTGTTGGAGATACTTAACCTTTGCCTGTTTCATTTGTGTGTCAATGTCGGGGATCTCAAAGTTGATCCATTCTCCATCTTCTCTTTCAAAATAAGAATATTCATTTGCTCCTGATTGTAATGATCCAACGCCAATGTATTTTTTTACTTTTGGAACATACCACAACTTATCACCTGCTCGACTGATGCTGTAATTCATTGCTTTATAGGTTGCAATTCTAATCACTCTACTTCCTATTTTTTTATAGAGAGGGATAGTCCACTTTAACTTTTTTCTTTGCATCCAATAAAAGAGGCCTCCCCCAATTATCATAACAACAAAAATTGCTAAGAAGAATATTAACAATGCAAAGCCAATTTTCCCAACACTAAACCCTGCGAATGTACTTGATAAACTAACCGCATCACCCATAACTAATCCTTGATCTTCTCGATGTGGCCACAGGTACGGCAAACAACAGATCTCTCCTTTATTCTAATATAGCAAAAGGCACTTCCACATTTAACACATTTCGGTTTTTGGTTTTCTTCTTTTTTCTCCATTATGATCTCCCTCTCAAAATTGACTGCTCCAAGTCTGTAAGATCCCAAGATCCCAAGATCGCAAACAAATTTTCGCTAATTCTTTTTAATAAAATAGGATCTTTAGTTTCGGGCAGATCTTCCCATACTTTTGCCTCCCAAAGAATATAATAATTTGAGAGTGATCCTTCGGGCAATAATTCTATTGGTACGATTGGCACTTTGGTTTTTATAATTTTGTCTTTTATATTCCAACTTGCAGTTTGACTTTGTTTGCTGTCTGCTCTTTCCCAATGAATATCAAAGGTTTTTTGTGGCAATTCGATCACATCTTTTGCACGTGCTGTCACACTATTCCATTGCTGATCCGTCCCAAACCTTCCCGCCCCTTCATCTCTTTTTTCAAACCAAACTTCTTTAAGATCTGCTCTTGCTATTGCCAATCTTGGTTGGTTATTTTCATTGAGGCCAACTTCATTCATAATTTTATAAATATCAATTAATTCATGCCCTTGTGACATCTGATAATGTGCATCTTTCATAACTTTTAAAAATTTCTCTTTTCGAGTTTTTAAAACGTCGCAGTATTTTTTCCATTCTTCTTTGGCTTGTTCTTTTGGGAGAGTTATTTTTGGAAGATCCTTTAACGTTTCTTTTTTTTCTTCAACCTGTGGGGTTTCTGTTTTATCTTCTGCCATATAATCATTGTGGCAACTTCGCCACTTCCTCCTCAAATGTTTTTTCTTTCTTCTTCTTTTTCTTCTTTTTCTTTTTCGGCTCTCCGCCAAACATTTCCTCGACGGTTGGCACACCATTCTCAAACTCCCCAACCTTAAACTCTTTTTCCCCAAGATCTGTGTTTAACATTTTTTGCAAATTGTCCATCCCTGCAATATGATTTAATGCTCCTGAATTTATCATTTTAGAAAACATCCCTTGTGCTTTTTCTTGGAATACTCGCACCGTTGATTTTGCTTTGGCCAACACTTGTTTGTTGTACCATTGGATGAAACAATCAAAATGGAAATAACTCTCATCTTCTGTTTTATCGCCTGTGTAAGTCCCTAATAAAACAAACTTATCCTTGTCAAAATTAATTGCGTTTTTGCAATACGCACAAATACTCTTTTTCCCCATATCTATTCTACACACACACTATATTTAAATGTTTCTTTTCAGTTTTTCGATCCTTTTCTTAATCTCTTTTTGCTCTGCTTTACTACAATTAGATCTTAATTTCCTTTCCAATGTTTTCAACTGTGCCTCAACATTTTTGCTCATCTCAATATAGTCCTTTTCTTATTTTTATAAATTTGATTATTTTTTTGCAACTCTTACAGGTGATATTTTTATAACGGAGTGTCCGCTTTTCTTTCGATGTTGAACACGATTGGTTGCACAAATAAAACCATCGGCCTTTTATTAATATTGCTTTGTGGACAATGTTAGTTTTCATTTAGACGCGCCTCCAACTTCTTTATCTTTTTTATCTTATGATACTCTCTTGATTTTTCTAAACATACATTGCAAGTTTTTCTATCATCCCTCTCTTTTTCTTTTCCACAAATTTTACATAATCCCAACTTTTCCAATTTGTTATTTTTAACCCGTTGATTTTCAACTTGTTTAAATCTCGCCCCTCTAACCATTATCACCACTTCCTTTTACTAATTTATCAAAATTGTTACAGTAATCCATTATAGTAGAATCTTTCACAGATGGGTTATCAATAACTGGATCTCCAAGCACACTATTCGGCTCAACCTTTCTTAACAAGCCTTTATTTTTACAATAACTTCTTAACCTTGTTCCGTGATATGGTTGATAGACATAACAGTTTAATTGTACATCCGACATTTCATTATATATCTTTCTATTTAATTCAACGGTATCATCCATAAGTTCTTTAGTTTCCATCGGCAACCCAACAATATTGTTTGAGGAGGCCTGTATCCCATACTTACTCAATAACCTAAATACTTTCACGGCTTTTTCATTCGTGAATTTTTTTCCTATCATGCCTCTACGATATTGCTCATTTCCACACTCGATACCAACAGCAACCCTGTGACAATTCATCTCCCTCAACAACTCAACTCGTTCTTCATTAATAGTATTAACATGGGTTTGACACCAAAATGGCAATCCAACTTTTTTATATGTTTCTGCAAATTTTCTAAAATCGTTTATTGGCATAGAGAAAAATGTTTCGCTACTAAAATATATAAATTTTGGATTATGTGTTTTTACTTGGAAGTTTAATTCTTTAATCACACTCTCTAAGGACTTTCTTTTATATCCCATTATTTTCTTTAGACTTGGGGCGGAACAGAACCCACAAGTATATGGGCAACTATTATCAGTTAATAAAGGAATGGTCTTATAATATTTACCACTCATAGGACGAGATAATCTCTCGGGATCAAAGACAGTCCAATCATCCATAAGTTCAATATTGGGATTATTAGGAAATAACATTTGTTCCACGCTACCTGTACAAAGTTTATTAATAAGAGGACTTTTGAATCTCTCTGCCCCAAGAATGACAGATACTCCTCCTGCGACAGTGTATATTTTTTTCTTGTTAGATTTAAGCAATTTCATTCCTATGTCAACAGTATTATCAACAAAAGTGATCATCATTCTATCTGGGTTAAATTCATCTATAGTTTTATTAAAATCTTCAAACATATCTGTATCCTTCAACCCACGCACTTCGTATGATTGTATTTGCCCCCTTGCTATTCTTTTTTCTTCATCTGTTTGCCCATCGGAAAGATACATCGTAGTATCAAACAACCTTACATCATCCCCACTTTCTTTCAACGCAGAAGATACTCTCCCAATAGAATGTGGTAATGAGAATTGCAATGGCATATTTGGATACACTAAGAGAGTTTTCATTTCAATTCTCTCTCGACTACGTCGTAAATTAATTCAAACAAAATCCCCAACAATGAGATTAAAGTTATAATTAATGCATATTCCCAATTCCCCTGCCCCATAAGTGTTCCAAAAAAGATACCTATAATTATCCCTACATAATATGCAATTGCCATTATTTCAATAACTCCTTGATCCTCTTAATCGCATCTTTTTGTGTTGCAAACCTCTCACAACCATCAAATAAAGATCCCCTTAAACAATAGATCTCCCAAAACCAAACTTTCCTAAAAATATCAAATAATTGCACCATTGAGATCTCAACATTTTTCCAAAATCTGAATGAATAACGTTTTGAATAAATATATTGATACTTCCCAAAATATTGTTTGATCTTAATTCCTTCTTTTTTAGCTTCTTGAAATTCCTCGTAACCCTTATGTATTATTTTCTTAACTTCCATCACCAAATCCACCCCAAGAGTTTCCATAATCCTAACACACATAGGCCAACCAAAATCAACTTCTCCCAAACGCTTTCAAAAATCCATCCTGATTTTAAATATAAGCCGATCCATTCTCCTATGCCTTTCTTCTGCCACTCGCTAATGCTTTTTATGTTTCCCATTTTTATTCGTCGTTTCTCCTAACTGATTTCATTATTGAACATTTACAGACCTTACAATAAGCATAAAATCTTGACATCGTTTCCTTCTCTAAAATAAATCTTGCTATTAATTTTTTCTCACAGAAAGGACATTTGATGTGTTTATTTTTTGTCATTATGCAACAACCCCCAACAACATCAATGCAATATAAACCACCAACAAACAAGGGATGAATGGCATCTCGGCCTCGTCGCTTATTCTCCATCTCCACACAACCGTATAAACAAATTGAAACACCAAAAAGATAATGATCATAAGGATTAAGGCCTCAAAACTTGTTAATAATAATCCGAAGATTACAAAGATTTTAATGTCTGCAACTCCGAAGTCTAACCCTGCCACATTGTTAATAAGATCTCTTATCAGTATCCCAAACACCAAACCAATCACACCAAACAAAAGATTATGAGAATTAACTAAAAGGGCGGTGAAGATCCCCGCCGTTAGAATTATCGACGGTACGGCTTTATATTTTAAATCAAAGATACTCGCTAAGATCAATATGCCCAAGATCACCAACACTAACCATGTAAATATCATTTTTTAATCTCCTTAAATTTTTCACATGGACAAAACTGCCCTCTTTTAGTTTTATGGCTTAAACTGAATTCAAAAATACATGAGCCATCGTTATCAACATGATGCCATCTACTGTG
>Ga0114923_10001167_pt1 | contig 18592 bp, 31 predicted proteins | sample SumtaG_FD_89578 | JGI IMG/M metagenome (GOLD analysis project Ga0114923, IMG submission 89578) | Deep subsurface microbial communities from Indian Ocean to uncover new lineages of life (NeLLi) - Sumatra_00157 metaG | ecosystem: Environmental > Aquatic > Marine > Oceanic > Sediment | place: near...
ACAGTCCATGTAGATAACCGTGTTACCATCAGAATCAGTCGCATCGTTTCCGATGATGCCGACAGATTTCATTACAGAATTATCAGCGTTATGGATAAGTGCGTACCCACCCTTTAGCTGATCCTTTGTGTAGTCGCTGGACCGCGTGTTGTCAATCTCAAAAGATTTGTCCCCGACTATATTCGCAGCGTTAAAATGCTCAAAGACGCCGATTAGTGTAGTCGCACTCGCGGTACCCATATTTGTTGTGATGGTGTTACTCGCCAGTGCATAGCGATACACCCTACCATCAGCCAGAGCCACGCGATCACCGATATCGTAGTCCGGATGCTTAATGGCTGAGGCTTCATAGAGAAAATCATACTGTCCGGCAGTTTCATAGCCAACAGACCCTTCTCTGCCAATGTGTTTAACAATCGCTCTTCCTTTGCTCATACTTTTTCTCCAAACTTTTTAATTCGTGTTTGCTTTGTTATCCGTCAGCCGGATTATGCAGCCTTGTGCATAACGAAACCAGCGGTACGCAAGTTCAGGCACAGGTTATTATGTGCCCCGTCCAGGAAGACGGTGAACGTGGTATGCTGCTGCCGGTCAGTCATGGGTTCGCCCTCTTCCATCCAGTAACCTTCGTGGACGTAGGGGATGAACTTCGCAAAGTCCATGCAGTAAATCGGCGTATATGCGGCACCGTTCAGTTCCGAAATCGGGACAACGGGAAGCCGGTTGAGAAACACCAGACCAGTGTCGTCCATCTTGATGTTACCGAGGACATCCTTGCCGCTGTGCTTGTCGTCACGCTGATCGGCCAAATCCTGAAGCCGGGCAACAGTGTCGAAATCAGTGTACACACGCTTCGCAGCAGTCCGCTTGTCCTGTGGGTCTTTGATGAACAGCGGAGCTTTGAATTTGGTGTACATGAAAGCCAGCCGGAACGCCCGGAGCAGGCTGTTGTTGATCTCCGTATACAAAGCGGCGTAGTTACGCCATTTGGTTTCCGCAGCCGCGTCGATACCGGAACAACTCGTGCCAGTCGAAGCATCCTGATATGTGATCGTCGCACCGACAAAACCAGAAGTCGTGTTGACGCTACCAGCGGCATTTTTCACTTTCAGATAATACGGTACACCATTCGGATACAGATCATCCGAAGCACTCGTCGGAGTCTTCCAGGCTCGGTCTTCGATAAGATTGGCGAGTGCCCAGAGGCCATCAACACGCCGCACCTTCATCAGACTGATGAAGCCCTTAGCCGAATTCTTCTGCTGAAGAATCTCGAATTTCTCCCACGAGTAGTTCGTTCCGATCTGAGTCCACGGAACCTTGATCGTATGGATCACGTCGCCGACAGTGGGATTATCGGTATCAAACGACCGACGATACCGGGCATTTCCGGTATTGTCAAGCATGACCTTCCGCTCGATCTGAGTACCGCCGTCAATCACCATTCGCTCGTTCTGGTAGATTCTGCAAAATTCATAGTCCTGGTTATCCCACCCGACCTCGAATGTTTGCTGTGGCAAATCATTGATCGTGGTTGCGATAAGGTCAGCTAAATCTGCGTTTTTAACTCCCATTTATTTCCCTCTCAAATTATGTCTTAAAAGTTTTTTGTAATCTAATGGCTGTTACGTCTATCAGCCCCTTCTCGTCAAGCTTCTTGTCCTTCGGCTCAGGTGCCTTCTTTGACTTGGAAGGCTTGAGCGATACACCTTTCGCACGTTTCTTAATCTTCGTTGTCAGTTCTTTACGAATGGCACTCTCACGTACTGATTCGCTAACCAGTAAATGGGCAGACTCCAAAGCCTGTTCGAGTGTGATCTTCCGTCCTTGTGTTTGACAACCGAGTACAATGCTGTCGGCTGTTTCCAGCACTTTGTACCGATTATCAGACTGGCCGATAGTGAGCTTCGCCTCGTCCTTACCTTCGCCATAAAATTCGGCATAAGGTTTCATAGCAGGATCAACCCAGAATTTCTCAATTCTGCCGAGAATAATCGGATCGATTTCTTCTTGCTGCTGTTCCTGTTTATCGGGCATTGCTTCCCTGGCAGTGTCGAGCTTCGTCTGCATAACAGTAAAAGCCTTAACCACCGCACTATCCTCGCCGTATTGTTCCTTCAAAGCGGCAAGATCAATCCCATCGTCAGCCTTTGCTTTATTAGCCTCGATTGCGGTTTTAGCTTCCTGGCTCTTTGCTGGCTGCACCCGCCCAAGTCGTGCAAACTCACTTGAAATCTTGTTCGTTGACGCATGAATCTTAGCGAAAGTCTTGATCGCCAATTCCGGGTCGGCCTCGAAAAAATCCTTTATTTCATCAGGTGTCCATTCCTGAGAAATTGCCGCACGATAATATGCATCGTTCAGCGTTACTTCCTCTTCATCAGAGTCGGGTTTATTCTTGGAGTCATCCTTGTCTCCCGTCTCATCCTTGTCTTTCTCAGGGGTAGAGTCGTCATCGTCGTCGTCTTCTTCTGCCTGTTCGTCGTCGTCCTCTTCATCGTCGTCCTCTTCATCGTCGTCTTTGTCAGGGGTAGAATCGTCGTCGCCTTTGTCATCCTCTGCCTGCTTATCGTCATCCGTGTCGTCGTCCTCTTCGTCACTCGATGTAACACCATTGAGAATGTCGAGTCTCTTTTGAGTTTCCTCTATAAGGGTCTCTTCTGCCTTTGCTGTTGCTACATCTTGTTTCGCTTCGTCCTCTGTTTTTACTTGATCTGGCATAATCTTACCTCTCATTAGGGTTAGGGGCATAATCGCCCGTAGCTATTGTCGGTAATTGGTTAAGCTATTTGAACGCCTTTCTTTCTGATTTTCTGTGGCATCTTCTCGAAGCCAGTCTTCTTTCCATAGTCACTCTGCTTCTTAACTGAATCAAAATGCAATTGCCCATCAGGTAATACGTCGATACCTGGAAATAGTTTCCTGTGGACTTTTGTTTGACAAGGGTTAATCGCCAAAGACGCGGACGTGTGGCTATAATCGCCCTCCCGTATGCCTACGTTCCGGCAGTCCCACCACATATCTTCACCACAATCGGGGCACTTGTGAATTCCTTTGGAGGTGTTGTCCTCGATTGATATGCCACACTTGTTGCAAACAAACTTATGAACCGCCATGTTAATATCCTCCAGACTTTTTATGCGGATTATTTTTCTTTTTGCCTTTAGCTTTTTCCAGGTCAGACTTTATATCAACCTTCGCCGCTTTTAACTGTTCTTGTGTCTGTCTCGTCCTGGAAGTACTATATTTGCTACCGCTAAATAATTTCCCCAATCGCTTTTTCACTTTTGACAGTAAAGATTCTTTCACTTTCTTCACGGGTTTTCTCTTAGCCGGTCGCGTCAAAGACTTTTGATAAGCGGCCAATCTCCGCATCGCGGCCATCCGAGATTTCTCTTTTTCTGCTTTTGTTCGTTCTCTTTTATTCGGCATTAGTAACCACCCCCTTGATTTGCTTGTGGAGCACCACCTTGAGCCGCAGAATTAGCATCGGCTGCGACTGAAGTAATATCACGTTTCATTGAAAACCCATTATTCTGCATGGTGCCCTGAGAACTTTGTGGACCAGCCTTACGTGTTGAGCCGGTAGACCCGGCACCTGCACCGCCGCCCCCCATTGTTTTCATCGTCAGGTATACCTCAAGTTTTTGTTGGAATTCAGGATCGTAGAAAATCTCTTGCATGTCGTCACCGATATCAAGTTCGTTTGCGGTGATGGTGATGACCTTCTGAAGATTAAATGGTATCCCAAGCTGCATCATCATCATCGCAGTATTGGTCAACGCAGGAAGTGCATTAGTAAGGAACTCCATCAAACGCTTAGAGCGTATAGTCGGATCAAGCCTCGACATAGATTTCGGCCTGATCTTAAAAATAAAATCTTCAGGTTCTCCACGCACCTGTTCAGGCGTGATCGTTACCTCCTCCACTTCCATGCCAGGTTTTCTACGAGCAACGGTGATATTCAACAGCGGGTCATATCGCATATACCATGCACAATTTTCACTGATCTCAGACGTACCATCATAGAGGATATCTCTCGCATCCTCAATAGAAATCATCGCATTGCCCTGTAGTATATTAGCCTGTGTTGCAGTCTCGGCGTCACTTTTTACACCCGCTATCTGGTCAGGATTACCAGACATATAATTGCCCCACACCTGCAATTGTTGCAGCATCTGGACATTGCTCTGTGCCTGCCCGTCAAAAGATACAACCTGCACCGCTTTGGGGTCATCGGTAGCAACGGCTTCATTATTATCCGCTTCAAGTATGTCCTGGGCCACGTCAGCATGTGATGGTTTGTAGAGCATGATGTTACGCTGGGAATCGGATTGCTCAAGCGTTTTGACCATAGTTCGATTAAGTGCACGATGAAGATCAAAGTACAAACTAACCGGAGCAATCGGCATAGGGTTAGAATCAACCGGAGGAGTAAAACTCAAGAAACTGTATGGCCCTCTCTTCGGCCCATAATAATCCGTGACGCCTATATACTTATCAAAAGTTATCTCACGCGGATCAGGTATAGTAACCAGTGCGTTAGCTCCTGGTATCCATAACTCAACCACGTTTACCATATCCTGTAAATCCTTCATGTCGAAGGCACCCTGGAACTGCCGCGACAATTCGGCTGTCGCTTTTTCACCGCCCCGCGTCATCGTTGAGGACGGTAATTTTGTGACAAGATCATGGTCGTAAAGGTCATAATCCAATAGAAACTGACGGGGCACGCTTGTTCGGTCGCCAAAGAAGGAAGACTCTGCAAGACTCTTGCAAAGCGGATCGATTACAAAATCGTCAAGATCAACCAGCGAAACGTAAATTTCACCAGGATCAATAAGTTGGTCATCGATTAGTATACAATTACCAGCGGCAGCGATACCAGTCTTTATAATGCCCATGCTAAACATCGCCGATACTACCCAAGCTCGCAGAGTTGCTTTAAGTTTGAGACGCCGTTGTATCGTGTCCAGGCCCATCGACTGCATTTCAGCATAATCTTTGAATTGTAAATGAGCAGTAGATACCTCATTCACAGGATTCTTACTCACGATAGCTGGGACCATAGCACGTATAACAGAAAAGATAAGGTTAATCGGCCTATCTCCAGTCATTCCGTAATGTTCGGAGTAGTACTGCCCGACGAACTCTTTTACAAACATAGCCCTTGCACGCCGATAAACTTGCATACGCTCGAAGCCACGTTTAACAACTTGCTGAACTTTTTGCGGTGTAACGTGTTCTATCATAGCATATCCGTCCGAAAATCATATTTCTGTTTCCACGACTTCTTATCACCCATGCGTTTTTTTCTAAGAGCCATCTTCATTCGGTGGCCGGTTGACCCTACAGGCGGTTCTATCTTACCTGGTTTTGAAGTAAGAATAGTCGTCTTACCTTCTTCTAATGTAAGTGCGTCAGCTATAACACAGTCACCATGCGTCTTCCTTGCCGATGAATTCTCTTGCACTAATTCTGCCGGTCCTATGTATCCATCAGGAAAATGGATATAATACATAGCTTCTTCTAATGCGAACTCACTGTGATTTATAAAACCACCATGAGCCATGACCCTATCATACAGCATAAGCAGTTCATTCTTTGAAGTCGGATCAGAATGCCAACCATACTTCTTCGTTTCTGTATTTGTCGTCTGCCCACTTACTACTTTTTTATAGTAGAAGGGGTACTCGAATATCATCACCATCATACGCCCGAAGTCCCAGCCTGGGCCGTTCATTTCCCATTTCATAAGCGGAAGACGTTGGGGCAGCTTGCCGCCACACCATATAGCGACAGCAACTGCTACACGAGCCAATTCATACGGTGGTGTATTTGCACCACGCCATTCCGCGATCTTTTCTCCCGTTTCTCTGCACTTCACCGAGATTACGGAATTCGATGCTCCTTGACCTTTACTTACATCAACACCCAGTCGATATGACTTCGACTGATCGGGCCTTCCAAGCATCAAATGCGTCCATACCCTGAATTCGCCCTTATTGCTACGCCGGATGTCAACACAATTATAATCACACTGCCGAATAAAATTACGAACTTCTTCGTTTGCTATATTCGATTTCAAATCGATTGTGTAACGAGACAAAGGCTCGCAAGCGAACATAGCTTTATGCTTTTCAAAGTTGGGGCCGGTAAAAAACATGTCGCCAGATTCAATGTCTTGTGCTAAGACTTCCTGGGCAAGTTCTTTCGGGCTACGTACTGACTTTTCAATCTCAAACCACGGAGAAGTAATCTCCCAGCCGCCGCCATCCTTTTCAACGACCTTACGCCCAGCACCTTTTTCAGGGTGCGACCAAAACGGAAGATGGAAAATCTTAATCTGACCGGATCGTTTCCATCGGCTGTATTCAGTTCCGGCACCAGCAGGAGTAGAGTTGACAATCCTCATCAACGCCACGTCTCTTGTTGCCGATCTCATTTCATTACCAAATTCTACTTTAGAAAACTCATCAAGTAATGCGATCAAACGCCTATCACCAGAACCGGCGTGTTTCGTAGTTGATTCGCCATCTATCGTGGCCCCGGTTAATACGTTGTGCATGTGCATTTTAGTTCGATGTTTATCATTAGGCAAACAATCAGGCGGAAGCATCCATTCAGGAAGCCATTCATTTATCTTGTCGTGCTTCTGAAATAACGCCTTGTGATTCCCGGTCTGATCCACGTATTCACGAGTACGCGACATTTCCAATAACTGCGGGCCTTTCGGATGAAACAGCCACAGCCAATGCAGAAATATAATGCAGGCCCACGACGCTCCCATATCTCTACACTTCGAGATAAGGATATCCAACGCCTTAGCCAGATGATATTCAAACCTGTTAAAAAGATCATCTTGGATTTCCCAGGTTATAAATGGTACATGCGGACTTAGAGATTCTATTCTTTCGCCGGTAATCGGATCAACATCAAATTGATGATAGGTCCATACAAAGGCGTTCGTAAAGAAGAGCAATGATTCTGCACAAGCAGCAAGCAGATCGTTCTGCAAGATCGTATCATGCTCCGCCTCAAGTAGCAGTTTCTCTTTCCAAGCGATATTCTCATCCAACCATTTAGGGACCACCAAGCCCGTTTTCGGATCGGTCCAGTACCTATTACCTAATGGAAATGGCTGCTTCAAAGTAGGTTTAAGAAGTTCAGTTAGTATGGTTTCCACCTTGAGCTAACTCATTCAGCCGTTTCTTATTTTCAGCCGACACCTTCTTCGGCAAAGTACGTTTCTTATCTTCATTCAGATTCGTAGGAGCGGCACGACCTTCCATGCGGTCATAGATCAAAGCGATCATACCAGCACTCGGCTTGACTACTTTAGTTGTTTCAATCGCTTCACCCGATTTACCTGATTTGATAATCGTTTCTTCATAGCCCAATGCTATTTTGAACATAGTACGAGCCATCGCTTCAGCCTTCGACACCATTCTATCATCACCATCGTCATCTTTGACGAACTCCGTTTTCTCCTGTGCAATACGACGTAAAAACTCCGATAACAATCGGCCAGCGTGAGCTTTGTCGCCGATTGTCGGAGCTTTAGGAGCTTGGGGGATTATTCTCTTTTCAGGCTTTGGCGGTGGCTTCGGCCCCTCGTTGGGTTTTTGCATATACTTCCCTCAGTTCATCTATCTTCGCCAGATAGTAAATAGCTGTGGATGCGACCCACTCTTCATCTATCACCCTGACCTGTTCACTCAATTCCATCAAGTAATCGATCTGTGCCTGCCCATATTTCTTTTGCATGAATCGGTAATACTTTACCCACTCACCACTACGCCTTACATTACATCGGTAACATTGGGAGTGAACACAAGTCGGCTCAAATAAGATGCTGTCCATGCGGCCAGGTATAAAATGCCCGGCCTGTAATTTCTTGATCGTGTACGATTTACCACAAGTACAACAGCGGCCATTGTCAAGTGTGCCCGTCGCTTCGAGACAATCCCGCATCCGAATGAACATGGAGAAAATTTTCCATAGTGCTTTCTTCTGTACAGTGATCGAATTGTCCTTTTGTTTTGGCATATTCTTCTTTATTCTTGCGATATTTATATCGACCTCTTTGCGGTTTACCATGTGGCTTCCAATGTCTTCTACTCACATTTAACCGCCTTCTCTCCAGAAAAGATGCCCTGCGACTACGCCAAACAAATAGAACACGAGTCTTGCATTCGGTGCAAACCACCCAACCGCGATTGCTGACGCTATCAATATGATATTATCAATTCGTTGCGGAAACAATTTATGATATCGCTGGCTAAGAGTCTTTTTCTTTTTGGATACCAGATAAAGATCAACAACTCCAGTGGCAATCAATGCAAATAGTATAATCCAGTCCCACATTATTCACCCTCCTGCTTTATACTTCCAGTAATCTCGTTCACGCCTCGTAGCTTCTACGTCATAATTCAGATACAGAATGAGTAACCTTTGGTCATCGAGAATCTCCAATGCTTGCTTCATATTCGTCGGTGAATTCTTTTTCGGCTTCTTCGAGTCTTTCATCCCGATCTTCATTTCTGAGAACCTTCATAATTACGGTTTCATCTTAACGAGATAAGCAGAACCACCACTTGCTAATGACTGGTAATGTAGTGAAGTAATACCTGAAGGTATCGTAATGACACGTACAGTAAGAGGCGGCATAAACCAGAGTACGTTCGCTGCTGTAGCAGTGGTTGCGATTCCAAACAAGAATGCTCCGTTTGTAGTGGCGTCTACCATAATCTGATACGTGGCACCAGCCTCTACTGTCTCGGTATGATCTGCACCAGCCGCCGCATCGGTGATTTTAATTCCCGAAGCAGGAACGGGGTCGCCAGATGCTACGCCTGGAGGTACCCGGTTGCCTGCATTGTCACTTAGATAAGTGTCGCCCATTGTCTTTTCTCCAATTATTTTTTAGTTCGCCTGTAACCAAGCCGCCACAACAAATCGGCCAACTCAGCAGCTTCTCTGTCGATCACTTTTTCTGACTTTCTATAATTCTGAGCGTGCCCACATTCATGTAGAAGAATTTGTAAACCACTTTTCGCACCTGGGTTGTTGCCAAAGGGTAGTCCACCAGGAAGTCGTATGGCGGGATATTCATTACCATTATCTTTTTTGTGCGGATTATCACACCAACCCACGTAAGTTAAATCTACATCAATGTGGTAACGCACCCCATGAAAAATTTGTGATCTAACTTTCCTACGTTTGCCCATATTTTATCAGGTCTCCCTGTTTAATATTAAGCCAGGCACTCCCGCAGGAAGACTCTCCTGGCATGATTATCGCGGCTACCGGGGCTATTCGCCCGCCGCGTCAAAAATCATTTAAGAAATAATGGCTTCTTAAACAAGCGGAAGGTTTTCATCTTCCACACTTCAAATCGGAAACGGAGTAATAGCCAGTGCCAACGCCAACCCATCGGCGGGGTATAGTCTTCAGTCCAAGTCTCGCTCATTAAACTCATCAGTTCATCCTGTTCACTGTATGGTTGATCGCCGCCTTACGTGCATAACCGTCGTGCATCTGTGCGGTAATCTCCTGCAAGTCGTACTGCATTTTAAGTGGGCTTTCGAGAAGGTACATTTCGACACAGAATTCCTCGAATGACATATCCCTACCTTCAGGCGTAAAGAAGTCGTCATAGAATTTTCTATACTTCTTCCGTTTCTCAAGCGGAATCTTCTCGAAGACAGTGGCAAGAGATAGCACTTCTTTCTTGACAACCGGCTGAGTTTCTTCGAGTACGCCGTCGTCAACTTCCTTCTCGCCCATACACCCCAAATCTTCTGGAGTTATGTCTTCCATGTTCATTTCATCACTTACCACGATAAATTCTCCTCACGAGATACGCGATCCGCACAGTGCCAATTACCAGCACGCACCACACCATCGCGGTATAAAAGCTAATCATGCCTAAGACGATATCAATCATTCAACGACCTCATCGCCTTCGCCTTTAACGACGATCTGAACATCAGATGCTTCCGGCGAGATATCAATCCCAGCACATTCAGCGAGTGCAGCATTCTGCTTTTTCAACGCTTCATTCTCCACCAGCAAATCGGAGAACTTCTGAGCGTCTTTGCCAACAGCGATAACAAGGGCGTCGTATCTGGCCTTCAATTCAGCGACCAACTTTGATAAAGGCGTATTACCGGATATTTCATCAGGTAAAGCGTTATATACAGCCTCCAATTCATTTGTTGCTACGTCGTACTTTGCACCGATTTCATCACGTTCATTCTGTAACTCACTGTACATCTTCTTTGTCTCAGCAAGTTTAGTAGCCAGATTGAAATCTTGTGAATCATCGGCAACTGCTGCTTTCAATACGTTATACTTCTCAAGCAACTCATCATACCCAGGATTCAACAACGCGACTGGCTTTCGATCACCACACCCCACATTGTCTGCTCTTTCGCCTATAACTTCCGATCCATCTTTTCCAGTCATAGACAATTTAGCTGTCTTCGGCTTTACCAGTACTTTGATCTTGACTGATTCAGTTTCGTGGTCCACCTTGAAACTTGAGATCGAGACTACCATATGCTCAGGGTGCATCTTCTCGTAATGCCGGATGGTCTGACCTTTCGACACGACGCCACCGCCGATATCTGCAAGCGGGTAACTCTCTTCGGCGTACAATTTCCCGTTAATGTTTTCCATGCTCATTTCATTTTCCTCAACAAGGTTTTCTTTTTTTCTTGTCGTTTATATCTGGCACGACATTTTCCACCCTTACACCATTTAGCATCAGGGTTTGATAAAACACGGCCACAAGCAATGCACCGCATCAACATGTGACCGACTCTACCCGTCACACCGCCCTCAACAAATCCAGATCGTCCTGGAGTAAATTTATCATGTCCTGCAATCCGTTCCCGATCCGGCACTTGACAAGAGCCGTTAGCTTTTCCTGGTGCGGATCACCATCTGCATAATGGGCAAACTCGGCACCTGATATTTTGATATCAGAAAATACTGCCGGGGTACACCCAAAAATATAATCAGCACAGTCTTCATTCCACTGCCTGAAGTCAACATTTGCAAGCACTTTTACGCCGCTCTTCTTTTTAATCTTCCGAAGCACGTGATTTAACGCAGCCACAGTTTCTGGTTTCTCTTTTCTCCATCTTGCTTTCATCCTGCAATCTCCTCAACAAAAGATTATCTGGTGCTCAGCCCCAACTCTTTAATTCTGTCTTCAACACTCCGCAGTTCATCCCAGTCACAGTCATCTGTTCCCAGGAAAATTTGTACGTCACGTATTATCTGCCTCAATTTCTGATTCTCTCCCTGAAGTTCTCGCCGATTATGGTTACAAAGAGCGTCGTTTATCCGTTCTTTTGGATTCATAATTCACGCCTCAACTCATTTCTTATCTCTTGAAGAATTTCAATAATTCGGCCAAGCTGATAGTCGATGCACAGAAATGCAAATATAAAGAAGATTGCTACCATCATTCACGCCTCAGCAAGAGTCATACTTTGTAACAATATCTAAAAGAGCCTCCCGCGTTTCTTTTTGCTCATCTTCATCAGCGTATCCTTCTTGGAATATCTCTTTCCAGATATCGTAATCAACCTCTTTTATAAGATCGCTGACCATCCTAAATTTTTGTTCATCTTTCACAACACACCCCTCCGTATATAAGCGAAAATGTTAGCCCTCAGAAACCTTTCCCCCAAACAAAATCAGAATTTTTCTAAAATTTCTAAAAATTTTTCATTGCTATTTCCTTTCCCGGCCAGGAAGCAAACAACACTTCTCAGAACACTTTCGCTTAGGTTGGATAAGTCGCTTAGATCACATGTAGGTAGGAAAGTTGGAAATTGTCCCGTCCAAGAAGGTCCATCGCCGCATTCCAGGTCCGATAACCGAAGGGTACCACCGGGGGGTCTGATAATAGGCCGCTTTCCTCAATCCAAACGGCAGTGGCCTTGCGTGCGGTCCTATAATCGGCGGATTAGTGGACCAAAGTGTCAGTTCATGGGGCGTGGATAGACACTTGAGGCGTCCAGGACGCAGCCATAGTCCCATATTAGCTGAACTGATTGTACTATAAGCCATGCTAATATAGGACGCTGAAAACGGGCATAAACAAGACGTTTGGTGTCGGGTGAGTCATCAGGTGAGTCATCGGGGGTGCATTGTAAGTACTTGTTATTAAAGAGGTTATAAAAAGGGAGTCAAAGATCGTGAAATGTCAAGACTCAGCGTAAGTCGTTACAGGCAAAGGAGTTACGTGCAAAATGAGGGGGGGTGAGATGAGTCATCGTATCTCGGCAGTGCGTATATATAATAGTTTTGGCAATAGAGAAGACACATTGCATCTTTAATACGATTCTTTTTTATTCTTATTAGACAGTATGACAATAGTGTTGACTCAAAAGGGGTAAAAAGATTTATAAGTGTTTGTCAATAAAGGGTTTAAGGGTGAGCATTCGGGTTATAGACCTTTGACTCCCTTAATCGCAAGCCCTGCATTGGCAAGCACTTATGATTTTCGCTGATTGCTCACCTAATATCTCACTGATTACTCACCTGAATTAAGTTCAACGACCGCAACGACTTAAAACTATTTTTGAGAAAATGTTTGACATTCCATGCGGTGTGTGGTATACTTTGGGCAGTGATACAAGATGTTTGCTCTGTAAAAACTTAATAATCACCCTTGCACTGTGTGGGGGGATTCTCTACTCACTTTTTTGGGGATAGTACAATGGCTACAAGTACAGCAACAAAGGTCCAGAGTCCTGAACACAAGGCCGCAAGTACCGCAAGCAAAAAGGCATTTACGGCGACGATCAAAAACGGAGTTTTGACGATAACCTGTCCTGTCATAGAAAGGTTATCACAATCGGAAAAAACGATCATCGTCGCGAACGGCAAAAGGCAAATGGCAATCAAGTCCGATAAATTCGGCGAACAGATTGTCAACGTGTCTTGTAACGCCTATTTTTACAATTCCGAATTTGTGGGATAATAGGCGAAAACAAGTAATGCCGCACGGTATTATAGGACCGTCCTCGCAAAGGGGGGCGGTCCTGCTTTTTGCTTAAATCTGGAGGTTATTATGGGACGTCAATGGAGTGTGTGGGATTATTTCATAATGGCTGTTTTATGCTATTTAGCTTTATGCTAATGTATTATCAGACCACGTTCTTATCGGGCGTGGTCTTTTTTCATGCCCAGGCCAAGTTATTATCGGACCATTCACGATCTTTTCTCCGTCTTATCGGACCATAAATCCTGATCCGCGAATCACGTTATCGGACCAAACTGACTGGTTGGTTTGTTTCACCATCCGATAATATGTCCGCGTCAGCCGAATCACCGTGACTATTATCAGACCAAAACTGTCATCACGCGACAGTTATCGGGCGATATGCGTTTTATCGGACTGCAAATCGGGCATCTTAGTCCTATAATACATGCACGACGGCTGAATCACAGCACATTTTATTCGGACGCAAATGATCGCATCACGCAGCCAGGTCCGATAATTCACGCGATTCACGCGAATCACGCAATAAACCGACTGGCCGGTATGTTTTTAACGTCCGAAACTAAATTTCACGCGAAGTGCTTTAATCACAAGGGTTTATAAAAATTTTGAAAATAAATGTTTGACTTTTTTGTGCCGCGTGGTATAATTTACTCAGACGGCGGGAAAAAAATCCTGCCTTGTGTTATGGCGGGGGCCGTGGGTCCCTGCTATGCTGCAATTAAATTATTTGCTGGAGATTGAAAAATGGAATCAGCGGAATTTATTAGAAAATTACATGAATTTTGTCATCTTGCCGATCCTGAAAAAATTGACGCCGATTGCAGAAAAGCGTATGAAGAAGGATATTCAAGAGGGCACGCTGATGGCATACGTGAAGAAAAAACAAATTCTGCACGTGTTTTTGGTAAAGATGTTTAAGGGGAATTGAAATGAAAGAATCAACTGATAGACCCGCATGGACGACAACAATTGTACAAGGAATGAAGAATGGGCTTTATGCTTTCAAACATAAAATTGTAAAGCGTTCTAATTGTTCAGCAGAACTTATAGAAAATTTCGACTGGACTGCCGACGCTAATGCAGTATCATCTGAATAAATCAAAAAGGGGGTGAGTTGTGGGCAAGCAATGGAAACTAATTGAGTATGTAAAAGCGTTTTTACTAACAACAATAGCACTTTGGTAAAGGGAAAAAGGTATGACAAAAACACGTTGGAGAATTTACACTGAGTACGTCCACACCCGCCACATTGCGGAAATCGTGGACAAATACTTTGCTGATTATTCGATGTTCAGTGGTATCAGACATTACGGCGGAGATAAAGAACGGCATCTTGTAATTGAGATTATCTCATTGACTGTGATTGATGAAGCCAATGTAATAGCAATCTGTCAAGAAATTAACACAGCCAATCACCAAACATGTTGTCTTGTAATATCAGAACAAGTATGTGTAATGACTATAGCCGATAAAATGCGTATTTGATAGGGAATATTAAATGTTAATTCAAACATGTCTGATAATGCTATTAATTAGCAATTTGAATAATGCTATGTATACATATACATGGCATCAAACGAATATCGCCCCAACATCAGAAATTCAAGTCGCGTTAACATTACAACAATGGGAAAACGGTTATATTCCAAAATGGTATCCGCTCATTTACCCCGAAGTTGCTCCTAATATGTGGTTTCGATGGGAAAGACGTGTTTTAACCACGTTTATGTGGCTCGAAAATCCAAGCGACATAAACCATGACGGTAAGATTGATTTACATGATTTTGGCATTATTGCTAAATATCATCGTAACCAATAAAACAACAATGTGGCGATGATGGTTTTTATTGAAAGGGAAAATGATGCGAGAATTTATCGGGACAATAAAAGCAAGGCACGTTTGGAAATCTTTTTTCAGAGCTTTCAACGACAGTCGCTTTTTAATACAAGGATTTGATCATATATATCTGTGTGATGTAGGTAAACGAGTTTATATGGATAATAATCGACCAGTAATGGAAAATAACGAACAAAGAGATAGCCGAGTATTAGCTGAAAGGGAGAACAATGGACATTGAAAAAATTGAGAAAAAACTCAAAGCGAACTACAGATGCGGTAATCCGAGTAATTTCGGCAGTGGCGGCTTTATATTGTCGAACGGTTCGATCATCCCGCTTACAAGCCATCAACGAGTTTGTTATGACTTTGATTGGAAAATGCCTGAAGTTTTGGAAGCTGGATTATGTTGGTTTACATCATATCATGCAGACCAGACCCCCACTATTTTTCTCAGATACCATACGCTAACACCGGAGCAAAAAACTACGGTGCGAAAGATACTTGCAGCCGAAGATTATTGCACCGTAAACATTGAAAAAACTACAGTTGACCGTGTGCGTCCGATTCGTTCTCTGAATTTTTGAGGGTGAAATGAGAAATTGTTTACAATGCAAAAATAACGGCTGTTGCGTGTTTTGGAAAAGCACGAAAATAGATATTAGAACGCACATTGAAAATATAGAACCGCTAAACTTAATTACTGAAGCGATTATGAAATTATCGCAAGGTGAAGATGCTGCGGCGGGATGTAAAAAATTTCAAAAATTTTCAAAAAAGAATTTGACTTTGTGATTTTTGGTGGTATACTTTAAGTAGCGAAAATGAAAAATTTTTGGAGGCCGTAGAATGAATATTGGAGTAAAATTACTAAATGCTGGCTCGAACAGCACCAGAATACGGAACTGCATCGAGGATTATGTCGCTTCTTTACACCCGTTTGATTTACAAATCGGATGGGCTTTGGGGGCGATCAATTACCGATACCCCGATAAACCTGATGATGGTTCTACTGGATTTATAGCGTTTGATGTTCCAGGAAAAGAACGGTTAAAACTGAAAACTGCCCGATACCTTACTCGTAAATGTAAGCTCAATGAAGTGGCTGTTTTGAATGACGAGCAGATTCGTATTTTAGCTGAAAAGATCAACAACTTGTTATGGACTGTTGATGAACTCAATAGTGTTGAACTTATTCGTGGTGGGGATATAACGCAAGCGTACTATGATGAAATTGGCGGCAGTTCTTGTATGTCTGGACATAATTCGAGCTACACACGTTTGTATGAAGTGAATCCTGCCCGATTTGAAATGCTAATTATACGCTGCGATAATGACTCTGCAAGAGCGATAGTCCATAAACTTGATAATGGGCAGAAACTTTTGGGGGTGATTTATACTACTGCTGAGCATTTACTCGACATGATGAAAAATTATGCTGACAGTCAAGGTTGGTTAACGTGTAATAATACTGACTATTCTGATAGGGGTTCCTGGATAATGTCCGATTTACAATTTTATGATGGCGAAATACCATATATGGATGTGCTAACCACTGGAAATATCGATAATGGGTTATTAACTGTATCCTATAATTCTGGTAATTTTGAATTACAGAGTACAAATGGTAATATCGATAGCTATACTTGTATATCATGCGGCAATACTGTACATGAAGAAGAGGCGTATGGCGATAATAATGGCGATATATATTGTGAGCATTGCTTCCAGGAAACCTTTTTACGTTGCGAACATTGCGAGGATTTAACGTGTAAAGACGATGCGGTATTTGTTGAAGATGCGGAAATTTATGTCTGTCAAAATTGTGCGTCGAACCATTATTATCAATGTGAAACATGTAACGAATATCGCACTCTTGACAACACACAACGTCTTGACGATAATGTGTATTGTGATGATTGTTTCGATGAAATTGCCGATCATTGTGAAGATTGTAGTGAGCCTTTTTACATTGAAGACCTAACTACTATAAATGATAGCGGCCCATTATGCGAAGATTGTGCTACAACACAACAAGAATATGAAGGAATAATGCTATGAACGAACTTTTAAGCAAGTTAAAATTCTGGATGCAGCCCGCTGATAACCTTTTTCTGCAATTTGCAGATAGAGTAACAGGTTTCAAATTGGGCGGCAAGACAGTTAATGATCGGAGAATTTTTATCGATAACGGAGGCGACGTGCTATTTGTTGCCCACGTCGATACTGTGCTGCCGCCGAAAATAAAGAAGTGGACAAAGAAACGGCTACATGCCTCTGGACTTGATGACAGGCTTGGTTGTTTGCTTGCATATGAGCTTGGTATGGAATTACAAGTAGATATACTGCTTACCGATGCTGAAGAAGAATGTCAATCAACTGCACAATATCATATTTGTAAAAGTTATAATTGGGTTGTTGAATTTGATCGTGCTGGTGATGATGTAGTAACATATGAAAAGAACAGTTACGCATTTCAACAAATTTTGTTCAAGTATTGGAATATAGGGTGGGGGTCTTATTCTGATATAGCCGATTTGCCAACGACAGCGTGTTGTTTTAATCTTGGAATTGGGTATCAACATGCTCATAGTAAAGATAGCTATGTAGACTTGGAAGTGTTGGCGACACAGATTGATAAATTCAAAAAATTCTATGAAAAATACAGCACCACAAAATTTGTCGCCGATGAAAAAACAGAAAAACGGCATACTTTGACGTATTCATCTGTATATGACAACGCTTGTGATGTATGTGGTGATATTGAACAGGTAGAAAAAGTTCACAATTATTTGATATGTTATTCATGTTTTAATCAAGTAATTGATAATTTCTTTTTTGAAAGTGAAAACGTAACAGGTTGCGAAATTAGTAGCTGAAAGGGGGAATGAAATGGTCATAGTGAATTACAGATCAAAACGGCAGTTGAAGAAGGCAATCGGGCAAGAAGGATTGGACTACACACATAATGGAAGAGAAGGCAAGCTCATCCACAATGGCTCATTTTCCGTAACAAATATGGACGGCACGTTCAAAGCTACAGTCGTAATGGCCGATGGCAAAATAGAAAGTGTGAGGTAGATTATGGGTGAAGCCTTTATACGTATGATGTTTGGATGCTACGCTATACACGTTCCGCTTAACATAATAGTACAAGATATGGGCGACAAAGTTTCACTGTGTATCGCTCAAGTCCCCGGTAAGCGTATAAGATTTGGTAGCGATAAAATACACCAACTTATTCTCGGCGACGCTATTATAAGACCACACGCAGTACTGGAAAGTGATTTGTTCAAGGGCATGGGAGCGGCAGCTATAGCAACTATGGATTGGCGTGCTTGGTACAATGAAAAAGTTATTCTAAACCCGTCCGGCATGGACGTACAAAAAAAATTGTGGGGGTAAATCATGGAACTCAAACACAAGTGCGGCACCCATTTCTCCAATGGTCCGGTCGATGTCGGAGTAGTCTCTACTCACAACGGCAGGATGGCGTATAGCTGTGAGAAATGCGTGGCGGAGAAGGCGGCTATGAAGGCTCAGGAAGAGGCTAAATGTCAATCTGAATTTATTGAAAGGTGGTAGAATTATGAGTGAGAAAATTGATCTTGAAAAACACGGATTGAAAAAAATTAGATTCAAAAAGCTACATGATGGCGACGAGTTTAATATACCTGATGATTTTCACCCAGCGATGACTCATCCTTATACGTTCTATCGACGAAAGT
>Ga0114923_10001168_pt1 | contig 18586 bp, 20 predicted proteins | sample SumtaG_FD_89578 | JGI IMG/M metagenome (GOLD analysis project Ga0114923, IMG submission 89578) | Deep subsurface microbial communities from Indian Ocean to uncover new lineages of life (NeLLi) - Sumatra_00157 metaG | ecosystem: Environmental > Aquatic > Marine > Oceanic > Sediment | place: near...
AATATTCCGCTCGAAAGCATTAGGCCGAATCCGTATAATCCGCGAAAGAGTTTCAAGGGGCAAGCGTTCGACGAGCTCGTCGCGTCGATCCGCGAAAAAGGCGTGATCTCTCCGATCCTGGTTAGATCGAAAAAGGTCGACGGCACGGATTTCGAAATCGTTTACGGCGAGCGCCGATACCGGGCAACAATGGCCGTCCAGGGAAAGACAATTCCGGCGATCGTCCGCGAGCTCGGCGACGACGAGGCGTTCGACGTCATGACGCTCGAAAACCTCGCTCGCATGGACTTGACCGAATTGGAGCAAGCGCAGAGTTTCAAGGATTATATCGAGCGAAAGGGATCCGCCTCCGAGACGGTTTCCGTCTCCGGCGCGATCGAGCGGCTCTCGAAACGGACCGGGATCGTTCCGCAATATATCCGGAAGCGCGTCGCGATGCTGGATTTGCCGAGGCAAGTGTTGAAAGCATGGGGAAGCGGTAAAATCTATTACGGACACCTTGAACAGTTTATGAGGCTAAAGAACAAAAACGATATGCTCGGGCTACTGAAAGAAACGGTCGCCGGGGCCTGGAATGCGAAGGGGAAGGCGCATTCCGTCGATTGGCTGAAAACGACGATCGACAAGCGGAGTCCGGAGCTCAAGGCCGCGAAATTCAATATCAAGGGTTGCGCGAAATGCGCGTTCAATTCCTCGATGCAAATCGAGCTTTATGCTTTACACAACGACGTGCAGGCGCAATGCCAAGACCGGGCTTGTTTCAAGGACAAACAAGGCGCGTGGCTTTTGGCGAATTGGAAGAAGTCCGGATATCGCCGGCGCTATATGACGACGGGATTTCGATTCCTGGACGACCTGAAGGCAAACGCTCGTCACTATATGGACGACGTTCCGAAAGACTGTATCGGTTGCGAGAGCTTTATCTCTTTGCTATTCCTGGACGGCAAGACCGACGAGGGTCAACTCTGTATCGGTCGGGACGGTTGCTATCAGGAAAAGAGGAAAGGCGCTCAAATCGGAGATAAGAAGAAAAAGAAAAAGAAAAGCGGCAAAGTGACGGACGCCGGGCCGCGGGTTGATTGGCACGGAACGTATTTTCGGGAGAGATTTTTCGAGAACGCTATTCCGGCTCAAATGCAATTGCAGAAAGCGACGAGCCTCGATCTCCGGCGGCTCACGCTGTTTGCGCTTATCAAGAGCAATAGCGACCTTGATACCTGGTTTGCCGGTCAAATCGGATTGGTCGAGAACGAGGACGATCACTCGCATTATTTTGGCCTCGATACGAACACGGTTTTCGAGGCGGTCGCAGAGATGGATATCAAGAGAATCGACGAGCTTTTCCGGGAGGCCTCGGCTCGCGTTATCATGCAGGGGGCCGACACCGGGACGCGGCGGCGGATCGCGGCATATCTCGGGATCAAGCTCGACGAGGAGTGGGCCATCACCGCCGATTATATGGACAAGAAAACAAAACAAGAGATCCTCGATATGGGCGTCACGCTCAATATTTTCGACGACGAAAAGGCCGTCGAGTATCTCGCGGAGACGCTCAAGAAAAAGCCGGGGAAATATAGCGGACTCAAGAAACCGGAGCTCGTCGACTTGTTTCTGAAATCGGGCGTCGACTTGGTCGGCAAGGTTCCGGAGGAAATCCTCAGCGCGGCCGAGCGCTGGAAAGGATCGATGCATTTATGAAGACAATAATCAAAAGATTGACGACGGACCGGCCTGGGGTCGTGGGGGTCGATTCTGTATTCACAGAGGATGCGACCGTTATCAATTACGACTTTGCTCTTGAGGGAACCGTCGAAGTCTTGAGCGAACAATCGACGATAATGATTCCGGGCCCCATGTTCGATCGGCTGATAGAGGCTTATCTCCGCGGGAGGCATATCAAGCGAATCGAGTTCGAAAGCGGGGGATCCCCATGAAGGAAAAAGACGTTCGAGTTCTCGGGATTGTCGAGATCGTGGTCGCCGTCGCATTGCTTGCCTTTATGTATTACGTTCACAAGTCGATGCCGATCGATCTTTTCCCTCGCATTTACCTAGTTCCGGCCGAGGCGGATCCGTGTCCGGAGCCTCGTTCGAAGCCGAGGCATTCCGTCACCTTGAATAAAAGTCCGGTTTCAATGCTGTTCATTGAGAACGAGCCGACCTTGACATATTGGATCGCCGGCGAAAGGCTCCTTTTCCGGCAACATGAAATCCCGGAGCATTTGCGATAATTGGCTCGATGGTTGCATGGTAAGGGTCAAACCACAAAACCAAAGGGGGTCAACATGATTAGACCGTATAACGGAATCACGCGAAACGGATCGACGATCATCTCGGTCGAGGCTGACAATTTCGAGAATGCCGAGTGGTCAATTGTCGAGGAACTATCCGAACCAGGCCGGACGGACGTTCTCGCAAGCTGGACGGCTCAAGGGAGATTGATCGAATTGCAATACGAGGACAACTCCGATCCGGCCGCAATTGACCTATGCAACCAGATAATGCGGCACCTGAGGGCGGCCGACTGGTAAGTCGCGATCAACATTTATTTCCGGAAAAGAGGGAGGCGCTTTCGAGCGTTTCCCTCTTTTTTTTGTAATACCTTTTCGTCTCTCGCCTTACAGTTTTTTCCCTCCGAAAAAAGTCCTGTCAACAGGAAATATCATATCCTATCCGATACCTTTCCGTATCCTTTCCGTATCCATCGCGTTTTCTCGGCTTGACCGCGTGATATGTTGTTCTCGATCTTTCAGACATTAATCAACGCGGGGTCCGGATGGCCGTCAAGACAACTCTCCAAAGATTAGAAGAAGTCCAGGCCGCAATAACTGAGGTTATGACCTCGCAAGAGCTCCGGGCCGGCGGCGCGTCCGGGACGATCGTTCGGGCGGAGCTTGAAACGTTGAGGCAAATGGAAAAGGAATTGCTCGCGAGATACGAGTCCGAGCAAGGAACCGCGGGGCCGGCTCGTAACGTCGGCACCATAAGGCGCGTTTGATATGCTATCTGAGCACGAACGAACCGACCTCTATTCGAAAGCTGTCAATTTCATCGCCGCATCTCTCAGCACGAACCGCGAGCCGTCTCGCCTTTTTGGACCGACCGGAAAACCTCTTGCACCTTCCAGCGCGTATAGCTTTCAGCGGACCGCCGCAAAAAGAACCGGGAGCATGAAAGGATGGACGCCGAAACGCGTGGTCAGTAAACAGGCCGGCGCGATTCAGCGCGAAACGATCGTCGCTCGCTCGGTCGACTTGGTCGAGAACGATCCCCATGCGGCCGGCGTGGTCGACACGTTCGCGACGACCGTGATCGGCTCGGGCTTGATTCCGCAACCGAACGTCATGACGGAATTGCTCGATATTGAGAAAGAGGCGGCGCGAGCTATCCAGAGAAAACAACGAGCAATATACGAGGCCTGGGCTCCGACCGCGGACGCCGGCGGTCGTATGAGCTTTGGGAATCAGCAATACGTTATCGAGAGAAATATCGTAACGTACGGCGAATATCTCATGGTCTTTCATATGATCGAGGACTTGACTCGGCCGTATATGCTCGCGTGTGGATTGTTAAATCCGCAACGGCTCAAGACGCCGGCGGACCTGGTTGCAAGGAAAGACATCATTGACGGAATCGAGATCGGGGAACATACCGAGGCCGTCGCCTATTGGATCAAGAAATCCGACAACGCCGGACCGTTGGCCGACATATCAAAGAATTTCCTCCGGATCCCTGCAAAGGATAATCACCGATACAAAGTCTTACACGGATTTTTCAACCAGGATACGGAAAAGGTCCGAGGGATGCCTTTTCTTGCGCCGGCCATGAAATGGTTCAAGGACTTGAACGATTTCCTCGATGCCGAATTAATGTCGAATATCGTGACGTCGGCGTTTGCTCTGTTCATTGAGGCGACCGAGGCCGGCAATCCGTTCGACTTGGCCGATATGATGAAAAACCGGGTCGACGGGATCACCGACGCAGACGGCACCGCGGAGGATATTCGATACGAGGAGATTCAACCAGGGACGATCATGTATGGTTCGGCCGGTCAAAAGCCGAGCGTTATAGCGGCGAACCGGCCGGGAGTAACGTTCGAGCCATTTACGCGAACAATCATGAAAGCGATATCCGTATCGATGGGGATCCCTTACGCGGTTTTATTCAAGGATCCGGAGGGTCTTAGTTTCGCCGGTTTCCGGTCCGCGATGCTGGACGCGTGGCGAGTCTATACCATGCACCGCAAGATCGGCGGGCAATCGTTCTGTCAAATCCCCTATGTCATGCTCCAAGAGGAAGCATGGTTGATGGGCCAGATCCCGGAGATCGAGGACTTTTATTCGCAAACCTGGGCATATACTCGTTGCGATTGGCGAGGGACTCCGAAAGGCGATATCGAGCCGGTCAAGGCGGTCAAGGCTGATTTGCAAGCGAACGCCGGCAATCAAAAAACGCTCAACAAGATCATATCCGAAAGCGGCGAGGATTACGAGTCAACGCTCGATCAATTGGCCGACGAACGGGACGACCTGGAATCGAGAGGCCTCTCGGCCGGCGCTCCGGCAAATGCCGGGGGTGGCGAAACGGAGCCGCCGGACGAGGGGTCGACCGAGGAGGAGGCCTCCGCGGTAACGATTGACGAGGCCTCCGCGGAAACGATCGCCGATCTTGTTGTCGATGCAATCGAGTCCGGGAGGGCAACCACATAATGGAATTATCAGATTTCGCAAATGGTATGACCTGGGCGATTCGCAAGGCAACTCTTGAGGATATGATTGCACACCTTACCGCCGGCGCGGAGGACGTCCGCAAAAAATTCAACTTGCCGAATCATGAGGCGACACTGTTCTCCGAGAATCCGGAGCGCGGTCAAATGGAGATCCGGAACGGGATTGCGATTATCCCGATTTACGGTCCGATCTCAAAGCGCGGGAGTTTCCTCTCCATGTTCTTTGGCGGGACGAATCTCGTTGCTCTTACGGTTGCGATGCAAGAGGCGAGAATCAATACGGGCGTTCAAGGTATCGTCCTTGATATCGATTCTCCGGGCGGCACGGTTGCCGGGACCGAGGCTTTCGGCGATTTGATATGGGAGATCGCGAGGGAAAAGCCGATCGTTTCGTTTGCTAATGGAATGATGGCCTCGGCCGCGTATTGGATTGGCTCGGCCGCGGGAGGCGGGATCGTCGTCGAGAATGCGGCTATTGTCGGAAGCATCGGCACGATAATGACTCACCATGATTGGAGCGGCAACGACGAACAGATCGGGCTCAAACGAACAATCTTGACCGCCGGCACTTACAAGGCCGTCGGCAATGACGCCGAACCACTATCGGACCTCTCGCGAGAAACATTGCAGGGGCAACTTGATTACATATATACGCTGTTTGTCAATACCGTTGCTCGAAACCTGAACGTCGAGCCGGAACTGGTATTGAACGATATGGCCGACGGCCGGGATTTCCTCGGCCAACAAGCCGTTGACGTCGGGCTCGCGGACGAAACCGGGAACATTGACCGGGCGATTGAGATTGCCGGATCCCTGGTTCCGTCGCGGAGTAAGGCTCAACCGATTTCTATTCCAGGCGCGGGAGCGTCAAATCAAAACGGAGGTAAGATCATGAAGAACACCATTACGAAACCGGAAAACGTCGAGCAATTGACGATCGCTCTCCCGGACCTGGTTGCCGCGATTGAGGCGACGGCCGTCGCGGGGGTCGATATCAAGGGTCCCGCGGCGGTCCTAGTCCTTGCGGAAACGGACCGGGTCCTTGCTTTGGTCGGCGCTCAATTCGGCGCGGAAGCCGGCGCGAAATTCAAGGCGGTTATCGAGTCCGGAGTCAGTATCGAGCAATTGACCGCGATCAAGGCGCTCGAACCGGAAGTCGACGACGACGCGTTGACCGGCCAAGCGGCAATCGATGCGGCGTCCGAAAAGATGCTTGCAAAGATCAAAGCGGCCGGCGTCGCGGGGCTCGGGCTGGATAGCTCGGCGGGAGGCGGCGGCAAGGGATTCCTTGCTCAAGCCGAGGAACATCTCGCCGCGAACAAAGGATCAAGAACCGATGCAATCAAAGCGGTTATCAAAAAGGATCCGGCGGCTCATGCGGCCTATCTCAAGGAGATGCAGACGGCGGCATAATCCGGGATTCTCGTTGATAGTCAAGGCGACAAGATCAGAATTAACTCAAAGGGGGTAAGACCATGTCATGGAATGAAAGTATCATCACGTATCAAGCCGGCGAAGCGCTTGAGGCAAATCGGCGGGTCAAGATCGAAAGCGGGACTGTGACCGATCCTCCCGAGGTTCACTATGCCGACGCCGGCGAGGATCATGTCGCCGTCACGCAATACGCGGTCAAAGACGGCGCAATGGTCGCATGTAAACCGGCCAATTTTCCGGGGGTATTCGAAATCGAATGCCTCGTCGACAGCGCGATCGCGAGAGGGACCGTCCTATATGGCGGGGCCGATGGAGTTCTCACCGATACTGTCAGCGGTTCGCCGTTGGCCATCTCGCTTGAGGTCGGCGTCGATAATAAGCATATCCGGGTTGCTCCCTGGTCGGTCAAGTCAACGACCGCGGCGGCGACGAGCTTTGCAGACGCGGCCGGCGCAACCGCCGCGGCTACGGTCGAGACGGCGCTCGCCGAGCTCTATGCTCACCTATTGAGCGCCGAACATTTGATCCCGATTCCGATCGGTTCATTTGCCGAGCAAGACGGGACCGTCCTTGCGGCCTTTGCCGATGGCGCGTCTCCGACTCCGGGTATTGCGGCCGGCGACGAGTCGTTCGGTATTCGTTGGAACAATCACGCGAATCCGGATCCGATCTCGGCAAACGTCGTGATCCCGCCTCGTCTCGATCCGGCCTCGAATGTAATTGTGCATTTCCTCGCGGCGAAAGTCGGCGCAACCATCGGCGATGCGGTGACGTGGCTCGTCGAGGCGTTCAATAATCTCGACGCGGCTCTCTATGACGCCGATGCGGATTTCGGCGGTACGTCGAGCGCTATGACCGGCGACGCGGTGTCAAAGACGTGTCAAGAGGAAACCTTGACGCTCGCAGCGGCTAACATCGCGGCGGATCCGGGAGTGATTACGCTCACAATTCAACCGACCGACGGGACGCTCGGCACCGACGACGTGATCCTCATGGGCGTTTGGCTGGAAATCACCGGGCAACGGTTGACGTAAACAGGTTCGGCGAAAGCCATGGGCGAAAGCTCAGTCTAAACCATTTGAAAGGAGCATGAGACAATGAGAGCAACAACTGATTCAGCGGTTTTCCGTCCGGATCTCGGCGTCGCGGTTATGGAGTATGTCGAAGGGGCGACCATGGGCTTGATCGGGCTCGAAGTATTCCCGATATTCAAGACGCCGAAAAATTCGTCAACCTTTTCCGTGATCCCGAAAGAGGCGCTCCTCAAGCTACAGGATACGGCGCGAGCTCCTCGGGGCGGCTATAACCGCGGCGATTTCCCGTACGAGAGGGGAAAGTATATCACGTCGGAACAAGGATGGGAGGAACCGATTGACGATACAGAGCGAGCTCTGTTCGATCAAGAGGCTCCGGGTATGGCCGATTTCATCGCGACCAATAGAGCGATGGGCATTATCATGAAGGGCCAAGAAAAGCGGATCGCCGACAAGCTGTTCAACGCGTCGAACTTTACCGCGAACAGTATCACGCATGAGTGGGATGATTCCGCGAATGCGGTCCCGATCAACGACGTCAACACCGGGATCACCGCGTTCCGCATACAGTGCGGAATGCTCCCGGACGCTCTTGTGATCGCCTATTCAACGTTTATGGATTTGCGCGTGTGCGATCAAATTATCGATCAACTCAAATACACGTTTCCGGGGATCGATCTTAACAACATGACCTCGATGCAACTCGCGCAACTGTTCGGCGTTCCGCGGGTCCTGGTCGGCGGGGCCGTTTACGATGCGGCCGGCAAGGGGATCGACTCGTCAATCAGCGACATATGGAGCAACGAGTATGCGGCGCTCGTCAAGATTTCGAGCGGTCCGGATCTCACGCAACCGGGCGTCGGACGGACGTTTGTATGGACCGAGGATAGCGCCGAAAATCCGATCGTCGAGCAATACCGCGAGGAGGCAATCCGGAGCGACGTTTACCGGGTCCGGCATAATGTCGACGAGCGGTTGATTCAGTCGATAGACACTAGCGAGGCCGTCAAGTCAAACGTCGCGGCCGCGTGTGTTTACCTGTTCGATAACATTACCACTTAAACAGGGTCCGGCGCGAATCCGGCGCGATTGGAGGTCTTCAAATGGCATTTCGTAAAGCTGTAACATATGAGGAGATGGAGGGGAAAATCCCGGAGTCCGTCCGGGAGCCTCTCCTCGATCTTGAGGCGGCGGGTTTCTCGGTCTTGGTCGGAGCCAAGATCGAGGACGCCTACCAGAAGGACGGCACGAGGCGGCAAACGTTCAGGGCGGCCGGGAAATATGATCTAGTGATCGCGGCTCGGAACGTTGGCGACCTGGTTGACGTCGAGACACGGATATCCGCTCTTGCCGAGGAGAACGAGCAGCTCGGCCGGATCAACCGAAACCTAAAGGACAAGCTCGGGCGGCGGGACAAACAGATCGGGAGGCTCACCTCGCAGCTGCAGGAACACGCGGCCGAGCTTGAGCGGATCCATACCGCGGAGGCGCAAGCGGAAGCGGACGCGGCGGAAGTGGCGGAAGCGGAAGCAATTGCGGCGGAAGTGGCGGAAGCGATGGAAACGGCCGCGGACAAAGCGGTTGACGAATCCGCGAAAGAGTGATCCTCGGCCATGACTTTGAAAACACCGGCGGCGCAAGCGTTGACCGACTTGACGGCCTTTCACTCGACGGACAATCCATGGGTACAAGCTGTCACCTATGACGGGACTCCGATCGATGCCGAGTACGAGTTCGGGAAAACCTGGGATCAAGAAACGCGGAGCGTCCTTTCGGTCGTTTGGATTTGGGTGAAAAAGTCGGACGTCGTGCTTCCTGATTATCGGGATCCCGTCGTCGTCGAGGGTACGACTTATTATGTTCGTGAGATCGATATCGGCGACTCGGTTCGATGGTCGTTGATGCTTTATACGGAGCGGCCGACACTGTGAATATTATATTCCGACCGGTCGGATTTGCTACCGCTCGAAAGTTGCTTATCGAGGCGGACCGCAAGCGAGTCGGCGGATCCCATAAGGCACTGAAGGAAACCGCGAAAGACTCGGTCAAGAAATTCAAGACCGAGCTCCGGACCGGCGGAGTCGGCGGATCGCCTTTCGACAAATTGAGGAACGTCTCCCGGTTCACGTTGGGCAAAACCAAAAAGGGCGGGGCCGGAGTAACGGGGCCGAAACGCAATCGGCCGATGGCCGCGTTTGCAAAGCACGTCCGGATGGATCCAAAGCGAACGGGATCCTCTCTCAGTCTCGAAATCGGATTTGTCAAGGCGCGAGGCCGCGGTTCTCAGGGCATGATTAATCTCGCCGGCATATTGCAAAAGAAAGGCTCGCAGAGTGTCAGCGACAAAAAGCGGAAATTCTTTCGGGCCGTAGGTGGCGAGCTTATGCGGAGAAACAAAAAGAGCATGGCGAAATTCTTTTTTGTGAAAGATGCAACGACGGTCTTTGAGAGGCCGGCTCGGGAAATGGTTGATCCGTTCTGGGAGGCCAATTCCGACAAGATCCTCCGCGACGTTCGGTCGCTCTATTCGAGGTATGTCAAATGACCGATATGCTCGCATTGACGCGAAGTATCGCGACGGCCATCGCAGACGACGCGACTGTCACCGCATGGGCTCAAGCGAACTATTCGCGGGATCATGAGGTTTTCACCGGGATCGATATCCGGAAACCTCCGGATCCGGAGACTCAATATCCGGGCGTTAGTGTTTATCCAGATTCGAAAGCGGTCGGATATGACTTGCCGAAAAAGCGGCATGAAATGGGCGTCTCGGTCGGGATCAATAACGCCGGGACGACGTCCGGCGGCTCCGACAATTTGACCGAGTCGACCGGTTTCGTTCACCTGGAAACGTTCCGGAAGCTCGTCGAGAATGTGGTTTTCGGGATATGGGTTGTCGGGACCGACGAGATCGAGGTCGGCTCGACGAATATTCAATATGATGTGATCGACCGGTTTCCGAATTTCTTTGCCGATATGTCATGGGTATTGACGGAACAATATTTTCAGGGAACACCGATAATGACCTGAGGGGGGGGGTATGCCGAAACCTAAACCATATCACGGCCGAGTCCGGATCGAATGTCAATCAAACAAGGCGTGTCCGCGAAAGGTAGTCAAAGACGTTCTCGCCGAATGCCTGGATTGTCCAGGGGCGAAAATCACGGTCCTTGGTCTTGAGGGGGAAACGCTCTCGACCTTGACAAACAGTAAATCAAAACCGAAAAAGGGGGCGCAACATGGCCGGTAATACTGTTCCTATTCATGGCAAAGTAGCAAGGACCGACAAGAACGGGACGCTCGTCGATTTCACCGAGGGATGGGATATTTCCCTTGAGCTCGACCTCGATGATATATCCCGACAGGGTCAACACTGGAAAGAGCACCTCGCGGGTCAAGCGGGATGGAGCGGCTCAATTACGGGGCAACTCGTAACGGCGAACACCGAGCAAGCGGCTTTGATCGCCAATATCGTGACGCCGGTTCCGGGAGTCTTGCTAACAGATATGAAATTCATGCTGGAAGATTCGGCCGACTATCTGGCCGGCGACTTGTTTATCACCGGCCTGGGCGTTCCGGCGGCCGTAGGCGGCAAGGTTGCGGTTACGTGGCCGTTTACCGGCAACGGCGTTCTTGCACTGACTACAGCATAAGCGGAGGTCGATATGTCAAGCGTACCGACTCATGGAAAATGGGCCGACCTCTATCGGTTGAGGCCGAACGGCTTTGCCGGCTCCGGCCTCAACGATCTCACGTGGGGAACCGCGTTCTCCGGAGTAGCGTCGGCATATTACGAGGTCGTTATCGATGCTCTCGCGACGCCGGACACGTTCAAGTGGCGCAAGAACGGCGGGGGCTGGACGACAGATGTTGCGATAACCGGCGCGGCGCAAACGCTCGACGACGACCAAACGTTGACGATCGCGGCGACGACGGGCCATACACTCACCGATCAATGGGTAATCGGCAATCTCGCGGCCGAGGCCTGCACGGAATCAGGGGCAACCGGCCAGATCACCGACGCGACGAAAAGGATTTTGAATCCGTTCAATTTGCCGACCTTTACCGATAGCGGGGCCGAGGTCGTAACGCATATCGATCCGGTCCGGGGCCTCGCGACGTTCGGCGGGAACGTGACGGCCGTCACGGTCGCGGGGAATAACGCTTTCGTGGTCAAGTCCGGATTGCAGCGCGTCGGATATTTGGTCGGTTGGGATATGAATTTCGAAGTCGAAATGGGAGACGCGAGCCGATGTCAATCTCATTGGAAAGAATTCATTCCGGGACAAGGCTCCGGATCCGGGAGCGCGAACGCGTTTTTCATCGGCGCGGATTCCTGGTTCGATAGCATGGAGGACGAGCTCGGCAAAGTCCAGGAACAACACTTTCTTGAGCTTTACACATACGAACCGTCGGCCGATCAATCCGGGGATCACTTTAATGCGTGGGCCACTATGAGCGGACTCTCGATCAATACCGCTCTCAATGTGTTGATACAGGAAAACCTTTCTTTCACTTTGCAGGGCGCACCATTGCTCTCGTAAAGGCTTGTCAATTTTGCATGGAGGTCGTCAAATGATTTGTTGCGTCCGCAAGAGCGGTACATGTTCTCCCAAAAACCATATGACAATTGATCTCGATTCCGGCCAATTGATAGAGGATTGCAAGTGGTCGAATGACGAGACGGGCGAGTATTGCGTGTATGTTCGCGACGCTCAAGGAAAGATCGAGCGCGAGTATGTCAATCCGGCCTGGCGCGACAGGCCGGTCGAAATGTGGAGATCCGTGGAAAACCTGGACGGCGGAGGACTCCGGGCGAAAACGGAAATCCGGAAAGGCAATATCAAGATTGTCAAGGTTGTAGCTATGAAGGATCTCGACGGGAACACTTTCAACGAAATATCAATCTAACAAGAATGAAGAAATGGGAGGTCGTCGCATGACTGAAGATCTAAAGATTCTGTTCAAGAAAAAGAAACGATTGATCGCAAAGGTTCGATTTATCCCGGAGCTTTGGGTCACTCTCCTCTATCTTTCAAACCGTCAGCATATGAACATGATTGACGACACGAAAGAACCGGATTTCTCCGGGAGTCTTAGGGCCGCGGAGATCTATGACAATGATGCGTATTGGCAAGAGATCGTCAAGCAAGTCACCGGCTGGAATATGACATACAAGACGTTACAGATTTTGACCGACGTCGAATTGCCGGAGACGATCGATCTCGACAAGGAGATTCGATTGACCGAGAACAATCTCCTCGAATGCTTTTACGAGATCAAGGGGTTTGCGGCTTTCGTCGTCAACACCATTACGGATCGAATCAAATTCGCCGAGGATAAACTTGAGGCGGAAAAAAAAACCTCCGACTCTTTGCCGAGCAACGCATCGGAGTAGCGGTCGATCCGTGTGACGTCTGCAAAAAGGCGGTCAAGGATGGTTTCAAAGAGAAGAATTGCGAGTTATGTGATACCGAAAGACTCATGCCGGGAAACGTTTTCGCGTGGCGATTGCTCGCGGAAATGGATCCCGGTTTGTTTGATTCTGGACTAGCGCTCAATGTCGATTTGATCCGGTTCACGTTCGATCTATGGGAGGTCGAGCGAGATCGTCAATTTGCTCTCTTTTCAAAAATCATGATCTATGTTGGCGCGTCAAAGGACTACGTCAAAAGAGAGCAGGAGAAAGCGAGAAACAAACGCGGGTAATCCATGGCAAATGATCCGAAATTAAAATTCATTCTCGAAGTCGATGACAAGGGCAATATCAAGTTTCGCCGGTTCGGTAAGCAGATGGACAAGACCGGCGAAAAGGGTGATAAATTCGGCAAGAAAATGAAGATCATGGGCGGTCACGTTTCGAGCGTCGTCGGAGGCCTGGGACGAGCGGCCGTCGGGGTCGCGGCGCTCGGCGTGGCGACGGCGGCGGCGATCGCCGCGTTTACGTTCAAGGGTAGCGTTCAAGAATTTGCCGAATGGGAGGTCTCTCTCAATCGCATGGGAAACGTTACCGACGAGACGCTCGATTCTATCAAGATGAAAATGCGGGAATTGCCGGCCGAGCTCGGGACCTCGACCGACCTTGTCAAAGGCTATTATCAAACGCTATCGGCCGGAGTCGAGGGTCACGTCGAGCAACTCGAAACGTTGACCGTCGCCTCGCAAACGGCGCAAGAGGCTCAACTCGAAACCGGCGAAGTGCTCAAGGGTCTAACAAAGTTGATGGCCGGCTATAAGGGCGAGGTCAAAGATGCCGCGGACGCGGCCGATCTTCTATACACGATCGAGCGGAAAGGACAAACGGCCGTCCAGGATCTTATCCCGCATATCGGATCGCTTTCGAAAATGTCGAAAGATATGGGGCTTTCGGCCGAGGAGATGGGCGGAGCGCTCGCACAAGTGACGCAATTCGCCGGCGATACTGCAGAGGCCGCGACTCAATACCGGGCCGTCTTGGTGGGCCTCAGTAAACCGAGCGCCGACCTGAAACAATTATGGAAAGATCTTGAGGTTGCCGGATCTCAAGCGGCGATCGAGACATTCGGGTTTGCCGGCACTTTGCAGATATTGAAAGCGCGAGCCGGCGATTCGAAAGAGGAAATGAATAAGCTAATGGGGAACGTTCGGGCGAGCATGGGAATTGCGGCGCTCGCCGATGATTCGTTCAAGGGATTGACAAGTCGGATCGATGCCATGGGCGATAGGGTCGGCGCTCAAGGGGAGGCATGGGATCGATACAAAGTCACCTTAAAAGCAATGTGGGAAACGTTCAAGAACACGGTCGGCAACCAGGCGATTCTCATCGGCGAGAAGTTAGCGCCGAGAATCAAGGAACTCATAACGCTGGCCGGGGATTGGCTTGAATCATTCCGGGAAACCGGGAAGATCGAGGAGTGGTTTGATCGGATCGTTCCGGGAACGATCGAGCTCGTCGCCGGCCTGCAGACTATCGTCAAAACGATTCAAGATGTAGGCAAGATGGCAATTTGGCTCGCCGACAAAACGCCGCTCGGCTGGCTTTGGGATGCTGGAAAGGTCGTCAAATATGCGATCGATTTCGTCGGCACCGGATCGACCGAGAAACCGCTCGGGGATAAGCTGTTCGAGATGCAAGGGAAAATGTTGTCTTTCGACGATACCGTCCAGGCCATGAAAGACGAGACGATCGACATTACGTTCGAACACGGAAAGATAGTTGATTCGATCGAGACGGTCGGGCTCGCGTTTGGCAAAACGAAAGACAAAGGGACGGCGGCTTTTCAGGCGATCCAAAAGGCCGCGGCTTTGGCGAAAACGAATATCGAGGCAAAGGTTCCGGTCCTTGATATCGATAACCAGCCGGCATTGACGGCGCTTAAACAGGTTGCGGACGCGGCCGAGGCGACCGGCAAAGTCGTCGAGGCGGCGGGGAATAAAACATACGAGGCCGTCGGCCGAACGATCCCGACGCTTGAGCAATTCCTGATAATGGCCGAGGAGAATCTCAAGAGAGCGAGAGCGGCGGAAAAGGCCGGCCTCGGGCTCAACCTGGTTCACTCTCAAATGATGCGGAATCAACAAGAGTTCAAGGCCGTTCTGGAAAACGAGATCGCGCAAGTCGCCTTTCTCACGCGTCAAGAGGAAAATCGGTTCGACGCGTACGAGAAAGCGAAAAAGATTCGACAGGAAAGCGGGTTGCCGGACGTTAGTATCGGGGACGCTTTCGGCTCGTTTGATACCGGGACCGGTCCGCAAGGGTTGCCGCAAACCGGGAAATACATCGGACACAAAGGCGAGATCGTTTACGACCGGGAGGACAGCGACCGAATCCGAGGCGGCGGAACACCGAGCTCGGCCGGCGTTTCCGGGGGATCCGCGGGAGGAACGGGATCCGGCGTTGCGGTCGCTGAGGCGCATTTACACGTTATGTTTTTGAACGGGGATCGCTCCTCGATGCGCGAGGCCGCCAATCAGCTGCAGATCGAATGGGAACGTAATATGAAACGGGGGTCCTAATGTCGGGCGAGGTTACGATTTTCACGAACAATATTCTTGAGGCCGGATCCGTCACGGTGACGGGATCTCCGGACTCGGGATTCCCGGAGGAAAGGCTTTGGGATCGGAACATTTCTCTTTTCTGGTTGACCTCCGGGACTCAAGCAACCGTGATCCAGGTTGACCAGGGCGCAACCGGGAACGTGGCCGTCGATTTCCTCTCGATCGAAAGTCACAATTTCGACGGCGAGACGATAGCATGGCAGTATTCCCCGACCGGCGCGTTTGCCGGCGAGGAGACGGACGCGGTCGCTCCATGGGTACAAAGCGGGAACGGTCAAATCATTGTAGAGCTCGGAGCTCCGGTCACGGCTCGGTATTGGAGAGTGACTATTACCTCAATGTCGGGGCCGACGGCGAGCGAAGTATTCATGGGCCTGGGAAATACGTTCAACCTCATGTTTTCACCTTCCGCGAAAATCGGACACGAGGTCAATGTTTCGTGGCGAGCGACGGTCGGCGGTCCGGAGCGATCCACCAGGTTCGGCGTCAAACGCAAAACAAGATCATACGGTCTATTCCTCGACAACGATACCGACCTCGCGACATTGAGGACGGCGCTCGACTATCTCGATGATTTCTCGAAACCTCTATATCTCAAAGATCATGAGGGTAACTATTGGCTTTGCCGATTCGCTCCGCATCCCTCGGAAAGTTGGGATAATCCGGACGCGTCGAGACTGGTATTGAATCTCCTCGAAATGTTATGAAAGATATTTCCGCCTCAACGACGTCGAAAATCGACAATATACATACGGTTCCGATCCGGATCGCGACGTGGGCGTTTGCCTCCGGCGCGACTCTCAATATCACCGATCGCGTATGGAACATCGATAACGGCGCGACGAAATGCGTATTCAATTCCGTTCGATATGAGCCGATCGTGTATTCCTGGGGAACGCTCATCGCCGGCAATTTCGATGCGGTGACGAAAAGTCCGGGGATCGGGCAAGGCGAAATGGTGATCGATAACGGGACTCCGATTTTCGGCTCTCCTCGCTTGACTCAATTTTTCAAGAATAACAATCCGCATTTCTCAATCTTGACGGTCTACGAGTTCATGGAGGGGCAAAGCGCGGCCGGCGACCTGGTTCCGATCTTTCAAGGCGCGTTCGAAGATGCCTTGAATATGGATCAACCGGCGGTGACGATCGTATTTTCCGGAAACGAGCTCGACATTTCGAATCGGTTTGAATACGAGATCGTCGAGCTCGCGACCTATCCGCAGGCTCGTCTCAAAGACGTCGGGAAAATGCTCCCTCAAGTTTGGGGATCCGCGCAAAAGGTTCCGTTTATGGGCGTGAGCGTCGGCAAGGTGACGACGATCACGGTCGATATTGACGACGCGGTCGCGACGATCGATATCACCGACGAGGACGACGACTTTCCGTCGTCGGGAACCGGCGAGCTCGACGACGAGCAAATCTCTTGGACCGGGAAATCCTCCGTTCAATTAACAGGCGTTACCAGGGGCCTCAACGAAACCGTCGGGGCCTCGCATACTCGCGGGGCTATCATTCAAGAGATCCAAGATGTCAGCGCCTATATCATCGGACACGCGGTCAAGGCGATCAATACCGTCTTTCACGCGGATCCGTCGACCGGGCGATTCATTCGGCAACTTGCGAACGTCAGAAAATACACCGGTCAAAGCGGCGATGAACACGCAACATATCCAGGGAAGGCGGTTTTGACGTTTGCACGGCTCGACGTTTTCATTCCGGACGGCGGGATCATACCGTTCGCCGGCGTTACCGTTCCGACGGGTTGGGCGGCATACGACGATCCGGCCGGCATGTTTATCGTTGGGGCCGGCTCGACATATGCGGCGCTCGACCAGGCCGGCGACTATTCGGTTTCGACGACCGTCGACTCCGCGGGAAGTCACGCGGGGGCGGCGCTCGAAACGGATAATCCGATGTGGCCGGGAGATGGGACGCCGGCTCCCGGCGCGGTACAGGGTAGGCCGGGGGATACGTCAAGCAATATCGCGGAGGGCAATGGGGTAGTTCACGATCACGACTTAGATTTCGAGTATGTTCCGGACTACCAGGGGTTGAGGCTTATCAAGGCGATCGGCGGTAAGATCGAGGTGCCGGCCGACGGGGTTCTTTTAAGCAATGACAACGCGACGCCGACCGGAATGTCGAGCGTCTACACCGACGAGAAATTCCTGCGCGGCACCGACATTGTCGTGACGTTGAATCCAGACGATAAACACGAATCCATCACTCTCCTCAACGGCGACTTGACCATTCTCAATGCCGGCGGGATTCATGGTGTACGCGGGACTCTCCCGCGATCCTCGGGCAAGTGGTATTTCGAGGCGACGGCCGATTTTGATTATGTCGGCAACCAGTGGTTCGAGCTTGGAATTTCTCGTTTGGCGCAAAGCCTCTCTGCCGCTGTCTCGACCGACGCAGAGGGGTGGGCTTGCAATTGGGGATTCTATAACGGCGGAATACAACACTCGGGCCTCGGCGTGATATTACAGACAGGCGAGACGGTTCTTTCCGGGATCGGTGACGTTATGATGATAGCGGTCGACCTGGACGCCGGTAAAATCTGGCATGGACGCAATGGGGCGTGGGTGTCTAGCGGGAATCCGGCGACGGGGGCAAACGCTCAATTCTCCAATGTGGATACGGGATCGGACATATATCCGCACGGCACGGTTCGCGGCGGGTCGGGGAATATGGCGACGTATAATTTCGGGGTCGCGGGTTTCGCGTATGCTCCGCCGGCGGGGTTTGCGGCCTGGGGGAGCGGCGTCGGTTCGATCATGGGAATCAGCGAGGCGGCTATCGAGGAACACTTATGGTATCATATCCATTGGGACGATCCGGAGTCCGGGACTTTGGGCGAGGGATCCGAGTCGGCGCTTGTCACTCTACAGCGAAACACGTTGGGGCCGGACGTCAACGAATGGCCGAATCGACACGATCACGAAAGCGCATTTACCGACGAGACAATTACGGACAATCTCAAACGGGCATTTCTGAGAGCATACACAAAGGCCTCGGATTACACCGGGTTTGAGGATGCGATTATCATGTATGAGGGGGCCGTTGCTCCGACGGGTTGGGTCCTATGTGACGGGAACAACGGGACCGAGGATCTCCGGGATTATTTCATTGTCCTATCGAACGACGCGACGACGTCGTCGACCGGCGACAATACGATCACGCCGGCAATGGTGACAAACGAGGACGGACAGCACGATCATATATATCCGTTCTCCCCCCGAGACTATGTCGATTTCGGTTTCGATGCAATGCACAGCAACGTGATTCCAGACGCCGGCGAGCATACGCACAACGTCACGACGCCGGAGGCCTACGTTCCGGAATACTACG
>Ga0114923_10001169_pt1 | contig 18576 bp, 42 predicted proteins | sample SumtaG_FD_89578 | JGI IMG/M metagenome (GOLD analysis project Ga0114923, IMG submission 89578) | Deep subsurface microbial communities from Indian Ocean to uncover new lineages of life (NeLLi) - Sumatra_00157 metaG | ecosystem: Environmental > Aquatic > Marine > Oceanic > Sediment | place: near...
GCTATACCTTTGACTGACGACAAGTTTAAGGGCTTTTTCAATAAGGATTGTTACAGCCATCCAGATTACCCAGACGTCCATGGCGGGATTACCTACTCAAACGAGGGTAGCGAGTGGAGCGACTCTGTTGGATATTGGGTCATCGGCTGGGATTATGCCCATCTAAACGACCACACTTGCTTTGCTAACTCAGCGATGAACGACGGGTATATCACGCACGATATTGAGGATGTCGAACATGATGTCAAACAAGCTATAGACGAAATCAAGCAACTTGTGAGGGCAAGAAATCTCCAAGAAGTGAAAGACGATGGCAGCTTCACGGGCTGCGGCGTAGACATGATTGTGAGAGCAGCAAGAGCGGCGGGCGTGAAAATCGACCCGAACGACCTAAAGGAGCCCACCAATGCCACCGACTGAGCAAAAAACCATAGCGATTGAGGCCGAGCAGAAGGCGCGGCGTGAGAAATACGCCGGCTGCACCTGCGACGACGTTGACCAGTCCGTGAAGATAGACGCCGTGGCCGTGTTTCTCGGAAAGATGCGGCACGAAATGGAGGTGCTGCTGAGTGCGATGCGATGCGGAAAGGTACCGACGCCAGAGATGCCAGACGACGTGGCCGAGGTGGTGACTGATCACGTGGGAGAGGCGTTGAAGGATGTGAAGCCCGAGTATGGATACGAATATCACGGCATCGGCGGCAACGTGGCATTCGTCGAGAAGTCAACCTTTGGCGTGAAGTCACGCGATGTCGTGGCGTTTATCAAGGATGAGGCGTGGGGTGCCGAGGGCCTTATGCATGAGGAGGTATTTAACCAACACGACAACGAGGTCGAGAACTGGAACGAAGCAGAAGCGTGGATGCTCCTGCACGTCAACTCACTGGTAGAGGCTCGCAAATGGCGAGACAGCCAGACTACCTAACTCTTTCTCTAAGACCTCCGCCGGTGCTTGGCTGGCGGGGGTTATTCGGCGGTGTTCTGGACGGGGCAATCGTATGTGCCCCAGGATGATACGCACCGGAGCAGTGACGCTAGCAGAGGCTGCTTCAATAGGCGTGCTGGTTTGACCCCAGCCACCGCCATTTGACAAGTGAAGCACCGAGGCTCGGCACGGCGACCGGGTCCGCAAGCGCAGACCGTGTGTGACATGGGGTAAGGGCACGGCAATGGTGATGTAGGTTGCCCCAAGGTGACTAGTAAGACCGAGATTCACCAGCGCGGGTTAAGCGAGTCAGGGCTTAATCACTTTGCGGATTACGACACAGTGGGTTCGACTCCCACTCGGTGCATTTTCATTGAAAGGAGCCCGCGCGATGAGTAATAACGATTGCGTTGAATGCCTTGGGATGAAGCTGGATCATGAGCAGATGGCTGTGTATTGCACCCGTGGCGGGTCTATTCGGCTTGATATGTGTGATTCTACAGGCAGGCATATTCCGATTGCACCACGACTTAGGGTAAAGGGTCGACCGAAGAATTGCCCGCTAGCCATAAAGGAGCCCACCCCATGAGCAAGCGAAAACGGCGGGTAGCGTACATGCCGATTGACGAGTGCTGGGATTGCAAGTACTCCAGCGTCAAAGAGGCCAGCATTCACTTTCGATCTCGCTGTTGGATGAAATGCCGTCACCCGGACAAGAAAAGTCCGAACGCTTTTTTGCCACAACACAGCATTTCGTCAGCCTGCCCGCTCCGCACGGCGATCGAGGTGGTCGATGAGTAGGATTCCAACGCGAGCCGCTGTTAATACGCGATTTGTGACACGTTGTCAGGACTGTTGTTGGTCCTATGGGCACGTTCCTGGCCAAACATGGGTGCGATGCGGCCACCGCGACCACCTCGGCAATCAGATCAATGGCGCGGTTAAGAAACACATATCGTGGAAAAATGGCTGCGGCGTTGATTGCGATTTCATTGATGCGAAGTGCCCAATAGCCACCACGAAATTGCTGTCGCCAGAAGGGGAGTCCAAATGACCCACTACGACGAAATAGACGCGATGAACCAGTCCACGCTAAAGGAGGGCTTGGTATCCATGAAGCACCTTAAAGGCGTCATCGACGGCACCACGCCACGTAAAGAGTCTGCGGCCTTCGCGTTTGGCACGTTGTTCCATACTCGTGTTTTGGAGCCCAAGCGGTTTTTCGATACGCATAGGGTCATGCCAGCAGGTGACGGCCGCAAGACGGAAGTCAAGGCAGCACGCGCTGAAGCTGAGGCAGCCGCACCAGAAGGCACTGTGTGGCTTACACAAGCCGAGTGGTCACAGATAGATGCCATGGCCACAGCGGTTTACAACCATACGATTGTCAAGGTGTTTCGTGCTCGTGGTGGTGCTGAGGAAGTCTTAACCGCTGAGCTATGGGGCGTCAAGTGCAAGGGGCGAGTTGACAAGATATCGCACGACAAAGGCGATGGCCCGTCTTTGATACTCGACGTTAAGACGGCCGACAAGCTGACCGATCATGCCATCAAGAACGCCATGGCAGAGTGGGGGTACTTCATCCAAGCAGCGTTTTATCTGGACCTGGCAACGGCGGCCTATCGTGGCACTAAGGAGTTCCAGTTTAAGATGGTTATGGTCGAGAAGACGCCTCCGTATGACGTGCGGCTGATCACGATAAACCAGTGGGCGGTAGCTGCTGGGCGCCATGAATATCGGTGTCTGCTGGGCGACTACAAGCGGTGTCTAGAAACGGGCTATTGGCCGGGCATATCAGATGAGGACGACGACCTAGAGCTTCCAGCGTGGAAGATGAAACAGTACGAGAGCGTTGATCTTGAGGCGTGTCTAGTTTGAACAGCACGCAATGTAAAGGAGCGATTCGATGGACGACAAAACATTAAGTGAATTACAGCCAGTGTTTAGGGCAGTCTTTCGCGCTGGCTTCATGCATGGTTCGTTAAGTGCGGCGAAGTGCGTAGACGATTTTGTCTCTGGCTCTGTAGCCAATCTTCAAGAGGGTTGCGAACATCCTGATTATTGGAAGGCCTCGCCAGACGAGGATGATTATTTAACGCAAAAGATCGACGGGGACATATTGGCAGTTGTCGCCTCTGTTCTTGCCAAGGAGTCATCCGATGTCTGAGCCACGGCGAGCGGTAGTCAATCAATGGGTGAGATGCTGCGAATACTGTATCCACTGCAAATGCACGGAGGTTGATCGCGTGCCGCGATGCCACCACCCCGAGCGTCGACGCAAGCCCAAGGTGGCATTGCACCTGATCCACCGCACCTGCCCACTGGAACTGTACGCGAAGCAGAAGCAGACGAATGGCGAGCGTGGGTTTATCGTATGGGGGCGCAGGAAGGGAGATACAGATTTACTGCCGAATCATTTTGTTGGGCGCCGTGCGCTTAGAATGACAGATGGCACTGAGCAGCACGCAACTAGATTCTTGACAATAGAAGATGCCTATGACGCCATCTGTAGATCACTGGATGGCGATATCCACAAGTTCAGGATCAATGCCGCGAAATATTGGCCATAACGAAAGGAGACAACCGATGAGCTGGGAAACCAAGCAGCAGAAGTGCAAAGGGTGTAGATATTGGTCGGCGATCGTCGCTGGCCCTGCTGGCGACTGTTACCGCAACGTTGTTATTCAGGCGCGATACGGAGGCTGCCCCGCCTGCCAGTGGTGGGACCGCAACCCCGACCTTATCAAGCCTCGCAAGCGGAAGGTGACAAAGTGAAACGACTAACGAGCGACCTGGGTCTGGCGATTCAATATTTGATAGCTGCTATTGGCTTAGCCGTGACAGCTAATAAATCCTTTCGTGCAGGCGCCTCAGACACAACGATCGCAACCATCGTGAGTTTCACGCCTCCGGTGTTGTTCACGTTGGCGCTCATATTGATTGTGGCGTGCCTAATGAGTAGACGATTTAAAAAGGAGCAGCCATGACCCTCGAATCAATCAACCCCGGACTAGTGTTTTTCGGCGCGCTGGCGGTGACGGCGGCGCTGGTGTGGGCGGTTATCTGGTGGCGGCAGAGGCGGAAGCGGCGTGTTCCCAACGTCGAAGGCCGAAGCTGTACCAACTGCAAACACAGAGACGACACTTACCATTGCCAATGTATCGCGTGCATTGAAGGGCGTATACCGCACTGGCAGCCACGAAAGGAGACCGAGTGATGGGCGACCCAATCAAGTTAAAAAGGCGATCACCAAAAGCGCGAGCAGCATACATCGAAGGTTATATGGCTGGCACGGAAGCAGCTTATAAGATCATAAGCAAAGCAGGCGACCTACTTGCGGCCAAGCGTTCTTTGACTATACATCAAGCAATGGTGAGCGCAACAGACGGAGATACCCTAAAATGACTGACAACACCCTAGTCACAATCGACCGCGAGACTCTACCAGCACAGGCAAATAATGCCGCAAGAGTGATCGCTGCGAACATCGGGCGGCTGGTCCAAAACATTCACAACGACAGCGACCGCCTAGACATGATGCGAGCCTTAATCGTGGCGGCTAACGAGTCATCGCTTGACGACTGCGACAACACATCGATCATGATAGCAGCGTTTAACGCCGTGGAGCTAGGCTTGCGACCCGGCAAGACTTTGGGCCTGTGTTACTTCGTTCCTAAGCGTGAGCATGGTTCGCCTAAGTGCCAATTGTGGATCGGGTTTAAGGGCTTGACCACACTGGCGAAGCAATACGGGTCTGTCAAAAGCGTACATGCAAACGTCGTGCTAATCGGTGAGGACTTTGCACAATGGACAGACGAGAAGGGGCCCCACTTCAAGCACGCCGTGCCGCCAGACAGGAAGCCGCCAAAGCCGGATCAGGTAGTAGGCGCCTATTGCGTCTCGCAGTTGCCCGGTGGAGGTAGTGAGTATGAGTGGATGTCCAGGGCTGAAATCGATAGGTGCCGGCCAAAACACAAGACGCCGATATGGGATGACCACTACGACGCGATGGCACAAAAGACGGTGATAAAGCGAGCGTCAAAGAACTGGGTATTGCATGGGACGACTGGTAAAGCGATCGAGTTGGACAACCAGGCAGAACGCGGCGAGGTCCAGACGGCCGACATCATTGACGTAAACGTGGCTGAGACGCCAGAATCGTCGTTTGAAGACTTCGAACCGGCGGACGATCACGAAGGCCCGCCCGGCAGCGCGACGGCTGAATGGGCATCTTCTAAGGGCAGCGCGACGGCTGAGGACATGTCGGCCGGTATGCAAGAGGGGGGTGGGTAATGGGCGATACACTTGCGGAAATTAAAGTGTCGTGTACTAGATGCAATTGCGATCACACGATAACGCTGCCCTGTAAAACGTGTTCGTCACGATTAGAGCGCGACACGCTCAAAGACCAACGGGCGCGGCTGGTGGCACAGCTCAAGAGGATGACAGATTGGTGTGATGCAGTGGATAGCCCTGGAATGCCTATGCCGGGACTAGGCTTCGATCGACACAATGCCCGCGCGATCATCGCGGAGATTAAGGAGGAGGAGTGATGGAGCCTCCTAAACCTTGCAAGAAACACCCTGACTACACACCAAACAAGTATCCATCACACCACTGTGATCAGTGTTGGAGAATCTATCGGTGGAAGCATACTAAACGGCGGTTTTGGGATCAAGACTATGAGAAAAAGTCGACGAGATAGCTTGACACCCGCCCGCTGATCCGCTAGAATACGCGTAGAAGACAGGACCAATATGCTATCAAGTACACGACAACAACAGGTCCGCTGGGTTCAGGTCTTACGTCCTGTCTTCTGCCCGGCGGGCCTGCTGTGTTCGTGGGATAGGTGATGGTATGAAATCCTTAATGTTCGAGGGCGGTGAAGATGGCTTGTTTGGCGAGCTCAATATCTTTAATCAACACAGCCAACAAACACAAAACGGCGTACCTGTCATTTGGATGCTCAGAACGGCTTGTGGTCATGGAATGAATGTTTGTGGGTTATTCTCACCTGGTAGTACTGAGTGTTGGATGATCGGACTTGAACAAATACGAGACCATCAACACCCGGAGGTCGCATTTCCAACATGGCGCACAATGTGGTTTTCTTCTTTCAAGTGTATCTGGTCGCCACAGCTTTTAGTTGAAGCGCCTGACGATATCACGATGGAATTGTATACAAGAGATTAACTATGACCATCAACTGGCTCAAGATGCGCACGTGCCTATGGACCCACCCGAAGGTTGTCCGCATTGTGTCCGCATTGTGTCCGCAAAATGTCCGCAAGATGTCCAACAAGGCTGAGGTAATTGGCGCACTCTTTAGGTTATGGACGATCGGACAAGAGCATACGACGGACGGCAGGCTTGATGGTTACACGCCAGAAGTGTTGGATTCAGAGGTCGGCCATAAGGGATTTACACAGGCGGTGGCGGATGTCGGCTGGTTGGTCATTGACGATAACTCACTGGTAATAAAGGACTTCGACTCACACAATGGGGAAGGCGCCAAGCGTCGAGCACTGGACGCAGAGCGAAAAAGAAACGTCCGCAGAACGTCCGCAGAACGTCCGCAGAAAAACGGACAGATTGCGGACCAGAAGAGAAGAGAAGAGAAGAGAAGAGAAGATACTAAGACAAAGAAGAAGAAGGCGCCTTTGGTTGTGACGCCAGAGAAGTTGCCTGTGTGTCTTGATACCAAGGAGTTTCGTAAATCGTTTGACGATTGGATTGAACACCACAAGCAAATAAAACTACCTATGACGCCATTAGCGGTGACGAAATTGGTAAACAGACTGGAGGCCATGGGCCATGACAGATCAATCAAAGCAATCAACCACAGCATCGCCAACTTGTGGAAAGGCGTCCACGAAGAGGATTCAGCAAATGGCGGCCCATCAGGTGGACCTAGCCAAGGCTCGGGAGGCCGAAGACGAAGCGCAGAGGATCGGGGCGAATATCCCGAAACTCTCACAGGGGCCAAGTTGCTCTGATCAGAAGGGGATTCCCCGTGATCGTGTTGTTCGTGAGGCTAGACGCCAAGAGGCGTTCGCGGCGTCTGGAGTACCATCGCGTCATATGGGGCCGTTACGTGATTTAGGCGCTGGAACAACCACAAAATGGGAAGAACTCCAACTCAAGGTATACCAGGGATTGGAAACCGGGTTTCTTATAGCTGTAACAGGAGCCCGTGGAACAGGCAAGACACAACTAGGCGTCAAGACAATACGCGATTGGATTAATTGTGATCTATTCGGCCTCGCCCGCTACGTCCAAATGGCGGAAGTCTTCATGGCGATTAAAGAGGCGTACAAACCAGACGGCCCGACTGAGCGCCAGCAGTTGGCGAAGTTCATCAAGCCTCGCCTATTGGTCATCGATGAGATACACGAGCGGTCAGAGTCAGAGTGGGAAAACCGCCTATTTTCGTACATGATCGACCAGCGGTATGGCGCGATGTTGGACACGATCTTGATAACCAACCAGGTGCCGGCCAAGTTCGCGGAGTCAGTGGGACCGAGTATTTACGACAGGCTAACCGAGACCGGCGGCTTGATCGTCTGCGACTGGCCGAGTTATAGGGGTACTCAAAAATGAAGATGAGCGAGCACAATCTACAACGTGAAATCGGATTGTTATCCGACGAATCAAACGACTTAGCTATCGATGCAGCCAACACAGTGCAAGCGATCCAAGCGTTTTTGAATAATCATAGCGTTAGCGTGTGTTCTGTGGTTAGGTTTCAAACAGTCTACGGCGATATGGCATTGCGATACAGTGAGGGGCGTTTGATCACTGTTGGATATTTGACGAAGACGGTAAGATTTGCCGATGCCAGACCAGAAATTCAATTGATAGCAGTGAGGCAGATTAAGAAGTTGCTGCGAGTGATATACAGAGATTAGAAGGCGTCTGTAAAAAATGCGGACGAGCTACGAGGCACGCTTAAACAGATAATGCTGGCGTTTGAGTAGGGTGCGACTGGCCGAGTTACCGGAAAGGAGCTGAGTGATGGAATGTATGATAGTGATTGGTGTGTTGATTGGTGTCGTCGCTTTAGTTGTGTTGATCGGTTTAAGTTTTGAAAAGGCAGAACGCAAGGGTAAAGAGAAAGAGGCCGCCGAGCGTGCGGACATGGCGCTGAATTACCATGTGGATAAGGAATACACAGACGAGGGTGAGTTAACGATCACTTGTGAGTTTTGCTGCGGGAACTGTGCTGATCGTTACGAAGGCTACCATTGTCGAAAGTGCAATAAAGCCAGGAAATCCATAGGTAAGAAATACACAGAGTGGCAATCGGACATCCTGTTGGTGCCACCAACCGCGACACCGGGAACATGTCAAGAGTGTGACCTTGGTATGTTTCCTGACAAGTTACGGACACCGGTAGATTATGGCCGTCAGTGTGAGAACGACGGCGAATGCCACAAGTGGGCACCGAACATCTCGCATCGGCACTTCAGTGAACGGCAGGCACGTTTTGAGTTTGGCGGCGTGGCGCGTGGCCACAAGTGCCCACACTTCACGAAGACGAAAGGGGTTGAATGATGCGCAGTATATGGCAACAAATCAAAGCGTTGTATGCGAAGATAGACGGCGATATCGACCCGTTCTTCCCGGTGGATAAAAGACCTGACGATCAAAAATGCGGCAACTGCGGTAATTGTGAGATTCTGCTTGATAAGCCAAATTGGACTGATGGATGGACTAAGCCGCGAAAGTGTCATCATGATAACTCAGTTTTCAATGTCGAGTATGCATCGCACCTTAACAGGCGTTGGTGTGAACATTGGAAATCCGCGAACAATCCAGACCAAACATGTCACACGTGTTGGATAACAAAATATTGTGGACACTCTCCAATTGTGGATTAACCTAAATGGCAGGCAAGAAAGATTCCGGACGATGCAACCTGTGATAACTGCGCGCAATTGCACTCAATGTTTCCATGTCGAAGCTGTCGCGAATGGAAGGATATATTAGGCGGGCCCAAAATGTGGGTGTCAATGGATGCTCTAGAATACCCACCAGCCAAGCCGGGCACGTGCGCAATGTGTAAATTTGCTAGTTTGTTTACTTGTAAGCCAAGGCCATTGAGTGGTGATTGTGGAAATTGGTATGAGCGAGATATGTGCCAAGGCCACTGCTTCCGTGAAGGCAAGAAGCCAATGCAATATGAGCCGACAGACGAATACGGCAGACGTGCCAACCTAGCGATACAGACTACGTGGGTCCATCCACCATTACACAGGGACGAGAGCTGCACCCACTTTGAGGAAGCGAAAGGAGCCACCGAATGCCCCAGCAACTAAGTAGCGGAACATTGTATATCGTCGCAATGATGGTCAAGACAGGTATGTCGTTTGCCGAGATTGGCAGAATCCGCGGCGTCACCCGCCAGCGCGTCCACCAGATATACAAGGCGGCGTGTGCGCGTGGCATCAAGATCGCGCGTCGGTCGCATAGTGGAAGTTTGAAAGGAGCCCCCCAATGACTAAGCGACTGGTCCACGTAGAGGTTGAAAAATGCGAAGAGTGTCCACACTTAAATGGCGAACACTGGTTCTGCGAGAAGTCGGCTGATCTTGATATTGATCTTGATATTGATCTTGGAGATGAACTCCCCGACGACTGCCCCCTGCCCCTAGCGGAAGGAGCTGGCGATGAGTCTTAATGGTTTTACATCTGGATTGCTTGGTGCAATTATCACGTTGTTTATCCTGTTCGAGTTACATGTATATGACAACCGCAACGCTCACAGTTGGAAACACACCCACGAGGCCCCCGCCATGACACAGCAAGAGCATGTAACCAAACTAACCAACAACTGGCTATTGATGCCTGACATGGACTTGTTTATCTTGGCTCTATGGCAAGTGGAGAGCAGCGGCAGGATTAACCCGCCAGATGGCGATGGTGGATTGAGCATTGGAACACTCCAGATAAGCGAGGCTTACTGGATTGATAGCGGCCTAGATGGTAGCTGGCAAGACTGCCGCAGACACGACTATGCAACAGATACGGCGTTCGCCTACTGGGAGCGGTGGTGCTACGACGCGCTGTTGGCTGGCGACTTCGAGACGCTGGCGAGAATCCACAACGGCGGGCCAGATGGGGCGACGAAGGATAGCACGCTGGGGCATTGGCAGAAGGTTAAGGAGGTGATGCATGAGTAGCGGTGAACCATTCGAGTGCCCAGCGTGTCACGCCCCATGCGGCGGCTGGCTGTCACCATACCACTGGGACATAGACAAGAACTTAAAAGGACAAACGCTTATTGGCATGGTGTATAAATGCAAGCGATGTGACACTCGCTGGCATGTAACGTTTGCTGTAACGCTTAATACAACGGGCGGGGCAGAGACGGTTAAGGAGGTGTTGGATGGCGAGTGAACAAGAAGAAGCACCGCTCGATCCATGTTACGGGTGTCCTGATAGTGGCATTGCGTGCGGCGAGTGTGATGCGGAAGATGAGTTTTTCTACTCGTTTATACAATGGGAGAAGCAAGAAGTGGCAAGAAAGTTAGCAGAACAGGAGCCCCGCGATGAAAGCTAACCCCGCGACGAGAGCTAGGAGGGATGTGGATAGAGCGATCACTAGCAGGTGGGGAAATCGTTATTGGGATCACGCTAAGTTCTCAACTGATCCCGAGCTCTCCCACCTACTCTGGCAAGACCTACGGGCGAGGGGGTTTTGTGTGTCGTTAGAGGAATTCACTGATTGTATTGAGGGTTCTGCTTGGCATAGTAAGCCATACGTAAGCGAATATCTACTGCTTAAAGGCACCCACTGGACCCACCTTGATCTAATCGCCCGGCTGTGGCTAGAGGTCGCGGGGCCGTTGGAGAGAGGTGCTAAGTGATGAAACTCTTAGCAAGACTCTTGTGCTGGATAGGCGTTCATGATTGGGTATGCCAGCATTATCAAGGCAGTGATTATCCGCCAAAGACGTATTGGTTTTGCTTTAGGTGCTTGAAGCTCAGAAAGGAGAAGTCGTGATGCTTAAGACTTATTGTAAGGAATGTAAAAACACACTTTGTCCCGCTCGTAGCTCAGAGAGCAATGCGGGTTGTGAGGTACAAGATCCTGAATACCTTCTCGACTGCGGCCATTCCTCAAGCTTCCTCCATCAACCAGAGCCATCCCCGCACTGCAAGAGACTTGATCTCTATGTGCATAGTGCGGCCTTCTGCACCTGTTGCAAGGAGATCGCGGAGCTAAAGGCCAGGGTGGCGAGGATCGTGGTGGAGAAGTCTTGTGGGAGTTGTGAGCATAGCGAAATAAGAGATTGGGACGGCAATCCTGACACGCACCCATGTGTCGGCTGCGAGGCTGGCAAGACAGGAACCTTCAACAACTGGCAGCAGAGAAAGGACGGTGGGTGATGGGCGAACCAATTTACGATTGTATCGATGCTTTTGGCGACCCTTGCGATCATTGCTTAGCAGGTAAGGAATTCACCAAGCTCAAGGCCGATCAGAAGCGGCTGGTGGAGGTGGTTAAGAGGTTAGCTAATGAGGGAGAAAATCTAGGCTTTCGCCTTGTGGATGACAGTGTTGACTGGTGTCTTATAAAAGAAGCCCGAGCACTTTTGGAGGAGCTAGAAGGGAGTGGTGATGCCGATGTATAAACAACTGCTGATATGTGTTTTCTTAGTGGTCGAGTGGTTTGTGTTTGGGTTGTGGCTTGGAGCGATATACTTTTGAAAGGACCAATCGCGATGACGATAGGAATTAACTTCGGCGACGTTCAGTTGGAACGAGTTAAAGAAGCAAGAAACATTCAATGTGGAACGTGGTTTATTGGTAGATTTGATGGTCAAGTTGAAAGCAGCTTGTGGTTTCAGACCATACACGGCACAGCTAACCCAACGACTGGGGAGATTAAGCGGGGTGGCGTGATGAGTGATTATCAAAAAGTAGACATTGACATCAAACTATCGAAAGGCATAAGCGATGACGACTGAAAAGGAAATGACAGCTCGGGAGGCGTTGGAGAAGGTGCGTAATAACATCGAGGCGTATAAGCGTAGGTTTGAGGACCTTAGCGATCGCGGGGATGAAGGTAGGGTGCGTGGGGCGACCTGGTGTGTGAATGAGTGTAATCAAATGATTAGCAAGATAGACCAGATGGAGAAGGAAACCACCCCGCCCGCCGACACGCTAGAGCGGCGGGTGGAAGAGCAGACAACAGCGTTGGTTCGTGAGCTCGGCGAATTACTAGGCGGCCGACTCAGCGATCTTGACAACAAGCTGAGGACGCACAAACACTGCGACATACCGCTAGAGCATCGGGTGGAGGGGCTAGAGGAAACTCTAAGCAATCAACTATCGCTAATCGACAGCGACATTCAGGCGCTTAATGGTACGTGCGCGCAGGCGATCGAAGATCACAAGAGGATTGACGCGCTGGAAGGCACTATAACACTGCTTACGGAGGAAGCGTTACGGAAGATCAAGGAAAGGATCGACGCCAAGCAGCCCGACGCGCCCGCCGAGACGGTGGACGAGGCGCGGGCGAGGTGGCTGAGTGAGTTGGTTTGGGGTACTGGCGACAAGGGCGATGATAAATGCTTGCTATGTAATGAGCTCGCCGTGCTAGAGGACCAAGAAGGACGAACCTGTTGGCGGTGCAGAAGAGGCAATCTAATGAGGGGGTTAGACTGCATGCCAAACTGCCCATACTTCACGCCGTACGCGCCGAAGGAGGTGGGCGATGTCAGCACCTAAGCCGTGGCCAGCGGAGTGCAAGTGCGCGAATTGCGGCCGCGTATGGACTGCCATGCTCAACGGCGCCCGCAAATGGGGTAACTGCCAGTGTGGCCACGACGTGTTGGAATACATGAAAGTCATTGAAGATTGGCCGTCGTGCGATTTATGCGACGCGCCAGCGACAGAACTCTCTTATGATCGCATCGAGTATCAATATTCCAGTGGTCGACTTGAGAGTAGCGTAGTCACCAAGAAGCACAAGCGGTGCAACGAACACAAAGTAGAGGCACGCACCGAACGGGTTGATCTTGGGCCATTTTTCGAACGAGAGGAAACACCATGACCGGCAAGACAGAGTATCTCACGACTCACCTGGCAGACATCGAGGCGGCTAACCTGCGCGTGACCACGTGCGCCATCCAGTTGGCGAAGGCGAAAGAGTCAGCCAAGGGCGCCAAGGCGTTGTACGACGACGCGATAGATAACTTGCGATCAGTGATCGGCGCTGACAAGCCGATTCTGTTCATTGACCAGGAGGTGGAGTGATGGCAGTTGGAATCAAATTACACAATGGTCAAATTATAGATATAGCCAGCTCAAGCCATACCTTTATGTTTTTGTCGTGCGATGAAGATCGGGTGCAGGCGGCAATTGACGGACCCGTAGATGATCCGTGCTTGGTTCATATACCAGACGACGAAACAAGGGAGGTGTCGTCATTTAAGATTGTTCGTCTGACGCCCAAGACAGATACACAGCAGAAGGAGGCCGACGATGAATGAGCCAAACGAATACAAGCCATGCAAGACTTGTAAGTGGTCGGGATATGACGATTGGATGGTATGCCGAAAGTTCGGACGGCAATGGGTTGGACAAGGTGGCCACAATGCCAGACTTGCTGAATGCTGGGCATGCCCGCCGACAGGGAGAGAGAAGACGTGCCCGCATCACGAGCCCAAAGATGACTAACGGCCACCAACCTGCTATAATACACCTATGAGCGAGTCCGACGTGATCAAATTCGTCGCCAACAGCATCAAAGCTCTTCGAACAGCTAAAGGGATGTCTCAGAAATCCCTTGCGAAGTCAATGGGAGCATCAGCAAACACCATATCGCGTTGGGAAACAGGAGTTTACAAGCCAAACTTGTTGGATTTACAGCGACTTGCAAGGTCGCTTGGCTGCTCAATTGGAGCATTCCTGCCCGTAGATGCTTGGTTAGATGAACGAATCGATAGCCTTGTTCGAACAGCCCGCCAGTTAAGCGACACAGACTTAGGAGAGGTTCAGGTGTACGCGGAATACAGGCTATCATTGAAGGGTTAGAACTATGAGCGAGTCCGACCTAGTACGCGGATGCCTCCATCTCCTTGAACTTCGTGGTATATTCGCATGGCGAAACAACACCGGAGCAATGAAAAATGACAAAGGTCGGCCAGTCAGATTCGGACGCGTGGGAAGCGCAGACATTCTCGCGGTCCTGCCTAAGACCGGGCGGTTTTTCTCCATTGAGTGCAAAGTTGGACGCAACAAGCCGACTGCTGCACAACGAGCCTGGGCGGCTGACATTAACGAAAACGGCGGGCTGGCCGTCGTGGTGTACGAATTGGACGAGCTCGATGAGGCTTTGCGTGAAACGGAGCGAAAATAGTCGTGGTTTTATTCCAAGGTAAACAACGACTGGCGCATGGTTTACGGCGAAAGTTGGCTGAGATGAAACAAAACGAGCTTTTGAAAGGAGCGGTGTGATGGACGCATCAGCGATTACAGCGACAGTGTTAGTACACGCTAAGCCCGCTCCAGAGTACTTGCCTGACCAATACTTTGAACCATGCCCGCATTGCGGCAAACAAATCAGTGCGATTTTGCAGCATCAAGTGGCGGCGTCCACTGGCCAACATCGTTGGCACATGAAGTGTCCAAAATGCGAGCTTTACCGTGACATCTACCACGATCACGACATCGAAGACCAGCGAATAGCATGACCTACGAAATCACCCTAACCTCAGCCGCGATCGCAGGCTGTATCGGCCTCCCATTGCTGTTTGCGTGGGGTTGTGAGCGTTGGAGGCGGGCTAAGTCGTTGAGGAATCACATAAAAAACAAGACAAAAGGGGCTAGTTATGCCTGTAAATATATGCGGAGACTGCATCCATGGACGATTTTTGCCAAATCCTCAGATTGAGCGTGGCCGTTGCTTTGAACAAAGGCCAGAGTTCATCGGATTTGGAGGTGCGAGAAAGTCGCAGAGACTCGATGACCCGAATCAGATATGGGCTCAACCGTCCATCACAAGGACGCAATTAGCCTGTGACAAGTTCGACAACGGCCAAGGTGAGCAATAAGCAAAAGGAGCTATTACGATGGCAGACAAACTAAACGGGCGACGGATCAAATCGATTGGGCTGATCGTGGCTATCGTCATCATGGCGACGATGACCGCCTGCACGTCGAAGCAAGAGCTAACGCTGGCGCAGGGAGAGCTGCAACGCACGCGAGCAGATATCCAGCAGCTTATCCAAGCCGTTGAACCACTGGCAGACGATCCCAAGATCGCCAAGATTATCGCTGTAGCGAACAAAGCCGACGAAGTAGTCGCACAGACTCAAGCTGCACTAGATAGCATTGGGGACTCAAGCGACCCAGGTGAGTACATACGCCAGGGGGGTTCGATTATCGCCCCCTTGTTGGGCCCGCCGTACAGCCAACTGGCCATCTTAGGTACAGCATTGATCGGCACGCTTGTGAGCACTTTATTCAAACGATCGTCTAACAAGGCCACTCGTGAAAAGGTCGCCGCCGAAGCAAAATCAGACACCATCAGACATGATGCTTCATTGATCGGATGGGCAATAGAGAAGGCGAAAGACGATGATGGTAATGTGAATTTCAGCGATCCGGCGACAAAACGCAAGCTCAAGGCGGACATGGGAGCAGCGGCGGCGGAATTGGTCGATATTGGACGTGGCAAGGTTGAATATTAATACGACGTAAGCCATGGCCTACACACCAGTTGCGACAAATCGAGAGGCAAACGCCAATGGCGGCCGTATCTATGGCGCCAACCGCTTCTACGAGATTGACCGCAATAACTGGGGCCTACTCGATGACCTGTGGAAGCAACGGCCAGGACGAGCTTACCGCCTAGAGATACCAGGCCAACCCGGCTGGATCGAATATACGCCGGTAGGCACATCAGCCGGTGACATCGATAGAGCTCTACGACGTGACCAGATAAGCCGTCACTTCGGACCCCTGCTTAATCTCGCCGACGCGCCTGATGACATCGTGTACCAGGTGACCGCCAGCGAGAACGCCAGACGGTTAGCCAATGGAGACGTTGAGCTCGCAGTGGTCAGTGGCATGAGCCTAGGCATTTGCTTTAACGACGTGCGGGACATTGCAACCCACGACCGCGGGACTGTCAGCCTCAACCTACGCCAACGCAAGATCGACGCGGCAGAACGGGGCGAGGACTTCATCAACCTGGACCCGACGATTGAGCTTACGTCAGGCGATTGGGGCAGATTGTTTGCTGCTAGTGTCACGTCATGGGCTGACTTGCGAGAGATTGACGATTTTCAGGGTGCTGATACTGCCTCATTCACTGTCGCATCTTGGAACGGGGTTACGTTTTGGATTGCTAACCGCATCGCTACAGTGTGGAATAGCGGAGTAGGAGCTGTAGCGTCTGCAACGTTCAATGGAACAGCCAGTGTTGGTGATGTTACAGACATACACGTATCTAGAATGAAGGGTGCTAATACCCCATTATTGCCTTTTGGCGGTGTTAATGCGTCCAACTTTGGCAAGGTTCTAGACGCTGGCCGTGAATCAGGTGACGGCGACAACCCAGACTCAACGCCGATTGGGTTTTTAAATGGCTCAGGCGACATCGCCATCCCAAACACAGAATGGGCAGATCCGCTGTATCTAGGGTTTCTAGAACGTGGCGATCAAACCAATACCGAGCCAGGAGCTGGCGTTAACGATATCCGTACACTGGTAATCCCCGGCGTGACCAACGAACCATTCATTGATTACAGCCTGATATTCGGACGTCGCACAGCACACCCGCGGACGGGTAATCGAGGATCAAGAGTGACATGAACTACCATCTAGACGACACAACGCCGATAATGTTCCTGATGATCGATTCAACGGATCACCTGACTGGTAAGACGGGACTATCGCCCACAGTGACGTTCTCGAAGGCTGGTGGGGCGTTCGGGGCATCGACCAACTCGGCGACAGAGGTGTCTAGCGGGTGGTATCAGATCATCCCGACCAGCACAGAAAGCAACACGCTTGGCGCCTTCGTTATTCACGCGACGGCAGCGGGGGCAGACGATCACGACACGCTGTTGCAGATTACCAACGACCTATCGGGTGCCACGTACAGCAATACCACGGATTCTCAGGAGGCCATCAGAGACGCGATTACCGCTGTAGCCGCAAAAACCGACCTGTTGGGGACGGGCGTTGTCACGTTCAGTGGGCCTGTTATATCTAGCGATGAGGTAGAAATTGTCCAGGGCGATGATTATCTCAATATCGATAGTCAAGCATTGGAATTCACTGCAACAAGCTGGCCTGACCTGTCAGGAGCGTCAGCAGCCAAGTTCAGTTTCAGGCTGGCCGGTGATCCAAGTGATGCCGCCACTACGATAGACGGGACGGTTGTTGATGATGAAACAGTGAGATTCGAGCTTACAGCAGCGCAGACAGGCGCATTAGTGACAGGCACTGATGTATATTCGTTCGATTCTCAGGTGACCTTGGCAAGCGGATCGATTAAGACGCTGTCTGATCCTGAAGGAAGCCGCATGACAGTCAAGAAACAGATAACTACCTAGGGGCAACACGATGACCGACTCGCAAGAATTACAGGGACGTAGGATCGGCGTAGGCGTGGCAACTTTGATCGCTTTAGGGAGCCTTGTCGTCGGTTGGGTCGGCAATTCTAGCATCACGGCAGGAGCGGTTATGCAACAGGTGCGCGATCAAGAAAGGCGGTTGACTCACGTCGAACATGCTATCGACGAGCTCAATAAGACAGTCCCCGCTATCAAGACGGATGTAGCCTGGCTACGCGCCAACCTTTACAAAGCCTACAAGACAAGGGTGGTTAAGTAGAAATGCCTAAAGCCGCTATCAGCCATTCAGCCAGGGAAGCAGCCAAGAGAAGGCCTGCGGAGGCCAAGGAGTATGACCGCCGGCGCGGGACATCGGCCTATCGTGGCTATGACTCGAGATGGCGAAAGCTCGCCAAGATGATCTTAAACCGCGATCCTGTGTGTATGGTGCCAAGTTGTTGGTCGGCATCAGAAGAAGTGGACCACATCATACCCAAGCGAGAGGGTGGACTTGACCTGATGAGCAACTTACAAGGACTATGCAAGACATGCCACAGCCGGAAGACAAGACGAGAGAACCCGAAGCAGTAGAACAGTTAGTCTGCGAAGTGTGCGGGATCGCTGCAACCTGCGAGGTCGCAGATTTTATCGAAGGGGAGGCGATAGCTGGCGATGACGGGCTGTTCAAGTCGTTTTCGCTACTCGCTCGCCATGCTTATTGCCCTGACCATGTACGGCCATCGTTTACGATCGAAGCGATAGGGGGGTGGGGGCGTACCAACGTGGGGGTAGGGGGGGGTGACCCACCGGCCACCGAAGAAGAACCACCAGAGGGCAAACCATGGCCGATCGGTAGAGTGCTTGAGTTTGACGGAGGCGAATACCGCGTGACTGGCTACATCCAAGAAGGAGCGGTAACGCTTGCATCGCCAGCATCAGCACCACCAGACGAGATACGGGAAATGAACTATAGCATCAGAGTGATCGAGGAATTGATACAGGCGGACGGAGACGCCGTCTAAGGCACTACAATTAAAGGGTAGGGTGGGTCCAATCGCTGTGGCCACGCTGCCCTAGAC
>Ga0114923_10001170_pt1 | contig 18570 bp, 15 predicted proteins | sample SumtaG_FD_89578 | JGI IMG/M metagenome (GOLD analysis project Ga0114923, IMG submission 89578) | Deep subsurface microbial communities from Indian Ocean to uncover new lineages of life (NeLLi) - Sumatra_00157 metaG | ecosystem: Environmental > Aquatic > Marine > Oceanic > Sediment | place: near...
AATGTCCGCAGGTCCTGCTGCTCCACATCAAGAGCACTTATCAAATCGTCAACGATAACCAATTGGTCTTCGAGCCCTATCATCAAAATGCGGTTTGTCCGTTCGTCCGCATCGAGATATACCATAGGCTTCTCCGCCGCTGCGGGTGTCGGTTTCGATCTCGGCGCAGGTCTCGGTGTTGGCGTTCTTCTGGTGGTCCGGGCCGGTTTAGGTCTTGCCGGGGTGGCGGCACCAATAGTAATAGAGACGGTTCCCAATTGCTCGGCAAGGTTCTTGATTTTGGGAGCAAGCATCGCCGCCATTGTATATTTTAACTGCCTGAACCTGAACTGCTTCGGCCTGCCCGGCTTATCTACAATTCTAAGTACCTCCTCGATACGTTCCATACGATAGGCATAGTCGGTAACTATTAGATTTCCCGTCTCAGGAATCGGGGTGATGTCGGCGCCAAGCTGCATCCCCTTTAACAGATTCGTCGCACTGGCCGTGTCTAAATATTCAAGCTCGAAAACTCGAGTTATAATTACATTGCCAAGCTCAACTTTGCCATCCTCAATCTGCAAAGCAGGGTCGATACTCATCGCCTCAGCCGCAGGAACTATCGTTACAAGGTCGCCCTTGCGCGTCATCACCAATCCCTGGAACTTCAGCACCGACTCCAGCAGAGGATACAAGTCCCTTACCTTAATTGGGCCACGAAGTTTCAGCGTAACCGAGCCTTTTACCTTTTCCGGGTCGTACATATAATCGAGCTTCAAATACTCGCCAACCAAACCAAGCAGGTCACTTATCTCGAGCCTCTCGGGCAAATCCAAATCGAGCATCTCATCGCCCTTCAGGTCAATCTGCGGCTCATAAGACCATGTTTTTACTCTCTCTTGCACAACTTCTTGTGGTTTATCAGGCATAGCTTTAGCCTCTTCCGGTCGCGGCTCGGCTTGTTGTATGCGTCGTATTTTTTCTGCCGCGACCTCTGCTATATCAGAGGGCCGTCTTACCTTTTGTCTTATTACCTGCTTTTGGCTCGGGAGCTGTGGAGCAGGTGCAACAGTTTCTGGCTGCACCTGGTCTCGCTTGGTTGCTTCTGGGGCCTTTTCTGCTGCTGACTTTTCGGCCTCGGCAAGCGAGCCCAGAAGCCTGCTGAAAAGCTCATCCGATTCGAGTCCCTCGAGTTCTTCTTCCTCAGCCATTTGGTCGGACGCAGCCATTTTTTCAAGCTCAGCTTCCGCCATCTCCAGTTCGGCCCGGGCCCTCGCTTCCAGCGCAGGTCCTTCTATACCCAAAGCAGCTTGCTGCAATTGTTCCACAACCGACATTATTCTCTCAAACTCCTCGACAGGGGCGACAACCATTAGCTTGCCATCATGGACATCTATAATCGCCCTTGGCTTTGAAGAACGAAGGGGCGGACTGATAAAAGTGCCAACTTCTATTCCATCAAGCTGGGCCCTGATCTGTTCAAGGGGTAAATTATTAACATCCCAGGCCGTTTGGATTGTTTCCAAAACGAACTGCGCATCAGAATCAACAAGTCTTAGAATTGTGGTTGCTTTTAAAAGCTCTTCCTGCGAGGCCGTTACCAAAAGTGTATTTGCCCCCGGAAGCTGTGAAACCGTACCGATACCGGCTTTGGCCAGATATTCTTTGCCTGTTTCGGCCGGTATGAATTTCAAAGAAAAAACCCTGTATCGCCCCAAACCAGAACCACCCGCCCCATTCGAAGCATGAAGGTAACCGCCTGCTAAAAAAGCAATTACCAAAAAAATGAGAACAGACATCTCTGCCGGTCCACGGCCTTTATGCCGTTTCGATACCATAAATTACTCCAAATTCTACCGAAAGCAAAAAACCGAGCGCATAAAACGTGGTTTTCTTAGTATTTATCGGGTATTTTGCCCCAAAATTGTAAAAATAACTCCTTTTTTCAAAAGCTGTTACGTAAATTTTCATACAAATCCTAAACTTCGGCCACTTAATTGCTCTTCTGTAATAATCAGACAGACGAAAAGACCAAAAGTTCCGCGTTTTTGGGCAAAAATCCGCATATTTATTGGAAATAAATGTAAAAAAGCGAAAAACCCCCTAAAAAAAGGCTGATAATCAACAATATGCTGTAAATTACGCAAAATTGCAGGTAGTGGTTGTTCTTTGGAAACGAAAACGCCTATCACCAACTCCCCCGGTGATAATTGCTTTTACGGCTGGTTATTAACTGAATCGTTCTGACGCCAGTGGGTTATCTTCTCGAGATAAACGTCTTCATTTCCGGCGTATTCTGCGCTGTGGTCGGGAGTGTGGCAATCGGTGCAGGATGCCTTGGGCTCGATGGTCAGGGCCTCTCCCAAAGTGATGTTGTGCTCCAAGCCGGGGCCGTGACAGTTTTCACAGCCCACGTTTTTCAAATCCGGAGTCTCCTGTTCCGAGACAAAACCGCTTTGGTAATCCATTCCGACAACATGGCAGATTACACATTCCGGGTCGTACTGGGAGCCGACTTTTTCGAGCGTGGCATAAGCACCCGCGTGGGCCTTAGTGCTCCACTTGTCATATTCGTACCAGTGACAAATCCTGCAGGATTCCGAACCGGCATATTCCAGACCATCGGGCAGAACAAACCGCGGATACTGCTCAAGCAGATTCTCTTCTTTTACAATCTGCTGGTAACTTTTATATAACTGTACGAGGGAATCGGCCTGCGGCAAATCCTCCGTAACCGGTATGGCTGAAAAATCATAAGCCAGCTCACCCTCAACTTCAGATATCCGCAGCCTGCTGACATACTTCCCCAACTGACCAACAGAGAAAACCAAAAAACCCTCCTGCGAATCGTCAATTACTTCCGGCTCATCATTGCCAGAAGAACAGATAAGACAGTCAACAATTCCCATTTCTGCAACGGAACTGATAATATCACTATCACAGTCGTCAACAATAAGTAGATTTACAGCTTTACAATCGTCCTGAAGTTCAAAAAGTTCACTGATTTCTCCCACCGGCATGTCTTCTGTATTCAAAGCCGCAACGGTTACGGCAATAGTACCGTCTTTAAAAGGCAGATTTTTCGTAAAGCTTTTCTGCCTGCCGGAGGCATCCGAACCATAGGCGCTGATAACGTTGACGACCGAACTTATCTGGTCCCACATCCCAAGGCTTTCGGCAATTTCGGAATCTTTTTCGCTCAGACTGGCTAAATCGTAGTCGAGAAGACCCAAGGCCTGGACGATTATGTTGAATTTGACAAGGTCTTGGGAACTGTCGGTTTCGACAAACGAGCCCGTATCAATAATCAGGCGGTTCGTCTGTGCTACGCTGTCGAAGATGGCTGTGCGTCTGTCAAGACCGCCTAATTGCCCTCCGGAGCAGCCGCAGGGCTTCATCGCTCCGAGTTCATTGCCGGTAATAAAGATGGTTATACTATCGTTCGAGTCTTTTGGCTGTAAAGCCGAAGAAGATTGCCTCCCATCCTGCTGGGCCGTCTCGGTCATTGTGGCTGCGCTGCACGAAAATAACGCAAAACAACAGCCCAATACACACAAGCACCCCACCGCCAACACGAAAATCCAGCTAAGTAATCGCATAATTTGTCAGGACAGTTATTTTTTGGCTTGACCGGTATCTAATTTTCGTGAATAGAAACCGCGGCAGGTAACTCTCAATTTTTCGCCGTCTTTTACTCTCACAGTCAATTCGTCCGTGAAAATCTTTCGCAAATTCTTTGTCTCGGGCGGCGTTATCTCCAATTCAAACTTATAACGACCATCGACTTTCTCCTGACTGAGAATCTTTATGATGCCCTTTTCCGACGACGCCGATTCAATTTCGAAATCCTCACCATAGTTGTTTAATACCCAAACTTCCTTTTTTGTGGGTTTTTGCGGTTCGGCATTAAAGACTATTATCTTCGGCGGGTCAACTTTGAACCGCGACAGGAGATTATAATTAACCGTAACCCTGTCAGTGCTGGGATGAGTCAGTTCAATATCGATACGGCCGTTCGGATTCTTCCGGAGCTTTGCCATACTTACCTTCGGCTCAAGAACAAACTTTTGGGCCTTCTCAGTGGGGTCAAAGTCCACAAAAATGCAATTGCCCGTCGATTTGAATTTCTTTATGGAAAACGGTTTCTTGTCAAGGCTGGTAATCGTGATGGGTGGGCAGCCGGCATTTTCGTCTTTAAGGATTTGTTTGAGCCTTTTAGGTTCAACATTGATTTTCTTTGCAACTTCACCCTTTATGGTCAAGGTTACCTTGGGGTTTAATTTATCGTTACTTTGTATATAAAGATGTTTACTCACGGCCCCGGCCCTCTTGCTGGCCCTGTATGTTACTTTGACTGTGCCGCTTTCGCCAGGCTCATATTCCTTCTTGCTCAACTGTGGTACGGTGCACCCGCACGTCTTTTTCACCTTCTTTATTTTCAAGACATCATCGCCGACGTTCTTGAACCTGAACTCGCATTTGTTTTTTGAGCCCGGGGCCATTTTGCCGAAATTGTGTGTCGGATTTTCAACTTGAATTTTCGGCCCCAAAACAACAACCTCGGGCATTTCTGCCTGCTCTGAACCAGCCTCGGTTTCGGGGGCGGGCTTTTGGGCCTGCGGCTGCTCCTGCGCACCCGCCGAATAAAGCAATCCGCCGATAACCATCAATATAACAACAATCTGAAAAAAACGTTTCATGTCCGTATCTCCAAACCAAACCTCTATAGAATACTTTCATTTTACGACATAATCTTCAGTAAGTTCAAGGAAACAACCAGTTTACCAAAAACAAGCTTTAAAATCAAGTAATTTCCAATCACATGCCGACTGCCAACAAAAACCAGCTGTTCTCGAAAGTACTTGAAATCGGTAATTATGTCTATAAAATAAAACCAAAAGTACCTGGAGAAATGCATTTTATAACACCTTTCAACCAAAAATATGGGAGATTAAGAAATGAGTAGAAAGATAGCAATGATTGGTGCTGGAAGCGTTGTTTTCTGTAAGACCCTGATGAGCGATATTATGGCCACACCGGCACTGGCCGACAGTGAATTCTCGCTTATGTCGCTTCCCGATCCAAGGCTGCAAAGAATGGAAGACTTCGCCAACCGTATGATTAAAGACAATGGCCTGCCTGCAAAAGCATGGTCAACGCTGGACCGTCAGAAGGCCATAAAGGATGCGGATTTCGTCATCGTAATGATTCAGGTCGGCGGCGTGGAGGCCTTTGGCATCGATTATCAGATTCCGCTCAAATACGGCGTCGACCAGTGCATAGGTGACTCGCTCGGCTCGGGCGGAGTCTTCCGAGGACTTCGCACAATACCGGTCCTGGTCGATATCGCACGAGATATGGAGAAACTCGCCAAACCCGGCGCGATTATGCTACAGTACGCCAACCCGATGGCGGGCAACTGCCTGGCACTGGGAAAAGTCAGCAACATTCAGTTTGTCGGACTGTGTCACGGTGTGCAAACCACGCTCGACCTTATCGCGCGGTACTGCGAGGTCCCGAAAAGCGAAATAACCTATACATGCGGCGGCATCAACCATATGGATTGGTTCCTTACCTTAGAGCACAAAGGCCGCGACCTGTATCCGAAACTGCGAGAGGTATTTGAAAAACCCGAGTATTACAAAAACGAAAAGGTGCGCGGCGAGGTGTTCCGCCACTTCGGATACTTTATGACTGAGAGCACCGGGCATCTTAGCGAATATGTCCCGTGGTTCCGCAAGAACAAAGAGGCCCTCGAATTATACTGCGACGAACCAAGTTTCGGCGGTGAAACCGGAGCGTATTACAACTGGTGCAAAGCAATCGCGGAAAAATACGCAAAGCACGACCCGCTCGAATACGAATCGACCAAAATCGAAAGCCGAAGTGTCGAATATTGCTCATATATTATCGAAGCGGTTACAACGGGTAAGCCTTTCAGGCTTATGGGTAACGTGCGCAATGACGGCTACATCAGCAATCTGCCCGATGGCTGCTGCGTAGAGGTCCCCACTTACGCCGACGACACGGGGCTGCATCCCTCTGCAATAGGCGACCTGCCATCTCAATGCGCGGCAGCGTGCATGACAAACATCAATGTCCAGATACTCGGCGGCGAAGCGGCACTTGACGGCGACCCGGAAAAAATCGTCCATGCCCTCGCGCTCGACCCGCTTACCTCGGCGGTGTGCACATTAAAACAAATCAGGGAGATGTGCAACGAAATGCTCGAGGCCGAGCGCCAATGGCTACCGCAGTTCAAAGGCAAAAAGATTGAGCCCAAGCCCACTATCAGCATCCCGAAGGATTGCAAGCCGGTGGACGTGCCGCTTGACCCGGCTCTGGCTATCGGAAAACGTTTCGGCACACTGATAGAGCAAAAGACCGACTAAAGCAGGCACAAAGGCACGAATACTTAAACAGAACTATAAATGCTGTTTTGAATTTTCTTGCAATCTAAGGTTTTTTTGCTAAATTTGTTTTTTGCTCATAACCGGGCAGGTAGCTCAGTTGGTAGAGCAACGGACTGAAAATCCGTGTGTCGGTGGTTCAAATCCACTCCTGCCCATTTGTTAAGTTGTTGGCTGGCAGTCGTTTATGGCTGTCCGCTTTTTTTGTTTCAGTCTCAGAAATCCTACTGCAACAGATTTGCAACAGAATTAGCCGAAACTGAAAAGTGAGTATTTCATTCTCAGAGCAAAAACACCGTTTTTTAGGTGCACTTATCGACACACGTATACAAAATCCGAGTGTCCTTAAATTCTGAAAAGAATACCGCAAGACTATTCATAATTCATTTCAACTTAAGCGGAGAGAAGTATCTGATGGTTCAGGCAATAAGAAGATTTACAGAAAAAATGTTGTTTAATCTTTTTTGACGGAGAATTCTTTGCCGGACTACTTTTGCTCAAGAATTGCAAACAATTCCTTTACCAGCCCTAAGTGCCGAAGCTCATCATTTCGAAGATTATTCAACGCATTTCTTACATCAGCATCGGAAACTTCAGATAAAATTTTGTACGCACATTTTATCATTTGCCTTTCTGCATTTTGTAAAGTGGCAAAATAATCCCTATAATCCTGTTTAGTAAACATCTTTATCCTCATTTCGGGTATTATCTATCAACCACCGCAGTGTTTGATAGTGTTCATTCGACTCATCTTGCAATATACCAAGTATTCGCCTTATCTGTTTCTGTTTTGCTGCTTCAAAGCCAGACAGGAACAAAGTGCTGCTGATATGCTTGGTATAGAGCGGCAATGCGCTTTCCTCAGCCTTCAACGAATCGCCAAGCAATTTTAAAAGCCTTTCCTTAGTCATATTAGCCCTCGTTAAAATAAAATATGCTTGTGCTGAAGGCGAAATAATACATTATCCACATCGTATTGATGATTGCGGCAATAGATAAACTGTACACAAACAGATTTATTCCCCATACAATCGCCGCAAGGCAAATCAGCCAGAGTACAATTTGCGGCCACAGTTTGAGATACGAAATCCTATGCCCCCTATCTTTTGCTGTTATTTTAAAACTTCCCTTTATACCGCAAAGACCCAATATTGTGCTTTTTAGATAAACTGGCAATGCGATAAAAAACAATGCCTGTCCCTTGAGCAAATCGCAAATTCGATAATTGCGACTGCTCATACTTGTGTAAAATATGCTTGTTGACAGCATCAAATATGGAATAAACACCAATCCATAAATCACAGGATTCATAAAAAAAGATGGTATACCGAAGAAAAGATACATAATCGGGCAAAACAACAGCATTAAAAACGCCCAGCTTGAAAGGTAGTAAGTGCAGCTAATGATGTATTCCCACCATTGTGCAAAATGCAGCATAAAAGGATTTCTGCATAAATTTTTGAGAACCTTTTTCAAGACCGCCGCACTGCCCAAAGACCATCTGCTCTGTTGAGCAAGATATGAGCCTATGTCTTGGGGTCCTTGGCCAAAGGCACCGACATGATTGTAGTACAGCGTTTTAAAGCCCTTAAGATGTAATTGCAGCGTCGTGGCAAAGTCCTCTGTAACTGTACTTTCATCGAATCCTCCGACTTGGTCTAATGCCTCTCGTCTTAACGCTACATTAGTTCCACAACACATCATAGCACCGTTGAGGCTCTTTGCTTCGCATATATTTTCGTAAAAAATTGCCTGCTGCATATTGGCAGCAAGAGCCACCTTGTTGGAATTTAAATTGCTGTAATATTGAGGTGTCTGGACAAGGGCAAGTTTATCGTCTGCTTCGAGAATCGACACTGTTTTTGTCAAAAAATCGCTCATAGGATTTTGGTCAACATCGAATATAGCAACATACTTGCCGCTGCAACCCTTCAAACAGTCGTTTATTACACCGGCCTTTGCACCATGTCTTATCTGTCTTCTAAACAGTCGGCAGCCGTATTTTTGCGCAAGCACTGCCGCCTCATTCTTATAATTTTGCTCAGAAGAATCATCTAAAATATGTATCGTTTTGGCCGGATAAGAAAGATTGTAACAGGCAACAATCGTGTCTTCCAAAATATCCTTCGGTTCATGTCGAGCCGGAATAAGAATGTCAACTGGAGGGAATTGATTCAATTTGGTTCTTGGCGGGTCAAGATTCTTGGCTCTGCTTATTTTAAGAACACCGATAAAATAGGACAAAGAATGAAACATCACATAGCCTTCGGAAAACAATAAAACCAAAGCCAATATTTTCTCCATAGGGCCGTATTCGGCATAAGCAGTAAATACCGTTCTTAAGACAATATATACAATAACGCTAATCAACAGCACCACTATCAATGCCTGTATCAGATTGCTCTTTTTTATTTGTTTGGCATTATTTTTCATAATTCTTTAAAAGTAAATAGAGGTATAAAACATCAGCTTGTCTTCACTGTAAATATCGCTATGCTCATACACAGTTTTTGAAAATTCCAAATGGCTGCTGTAATTGTTGTTCCAATCGTGGTGGAAATCTACATATACTTTATGTCCTACCTGCTGATGAACGTCAAAAACAACTTTATACCGAAGTGTATAATAAGTATCGTTTGCGCCCCAGAACAATTCTTCTTTGTTAAGAAACTGTCTCCATTCTAAATTGACATTGTTATAGTGGAAGCTATCTGGTGAAAAGTAATCGGGCTTTTCTTTATCAAAACCATATTGCTCATATCTGTATGAAATTTTCAGACTCTTCGGCTCAAGCAACAGATAATATCCGATATCAAAGCCGTAAGCATTTCTTTGGTTATCGTCGCTGTAATTTGAATACACATAATCCAGGCCGGACAGCAATCGTCTTGTCGGTTTGTAATCGGCTCTGAATTTGTAATTGTCTCTATATAGTTTGTCCAAGAACACATTACTGTTGTCGGTAATCTGCTCTCTTTGATGAGACAAGCCGACAGCCCATGTATTATATGGCATAAAGTTAAGTTGGCCGCCGAAAATATGCGCCAAGCCTTTTTCTTCAGGATAAACGCTGCCTGCATAATTTACGCCTGCCCAAAAATCGGGCTTTTTGTAGTAATCCAGAGCAACTGAAAACTGCTGTTGATAAATCTGCTTAAAATTCTTAAAGCTTCGCCAGATATTGTCCTGCCTTACGTTGATATAGGTATTTTCACTTAGCGGTTTCCTAAAAGATGCAAAAAGGTTCCAGTACCGTTTGTCCATAGTTCTGCTACTGCTGTCAGCTTCAAAATATTCAAAGCCTGTTTCAAGACGCGTCAAGCGCGAATAAATATTGACCTTTTCAAGTGCCTGTTTTGCCCTAAAATGCCCGCTGTCGTTGTCAAGCGTGAGTTGATACATTTTTCTTGCGTTGTTCCACTGCATCTGTCGCGCATAAATCTGTCCCAAATCGTACAAAGCCTCTAAATTGTTCGGTTCATATTCAAGCCAATGTCTATAATTTTCTATAGCAGCTTTATCAAATTGGTTATAAAGATTATATTTGGAAAGCATTTCATATCGGCTTGCCTGATTTGACTTGTCCAGATCAAACGCTTTTTTGTATTCTGCGATAGCCTGGTCATATCTGCGAACCCATCCTAAGACCCTTGCCATTTCCCTTCTTGCGGTTATCCAATCAGGATTGACCTCTATAAGTTCCGTGTAGAGCTGTAGTGCCGAGTCGTATTCCTTGTTCCAGCTTAAAAGTCTTGCAAGCCACAGTTTGGCGTTTTTATTTCCGCTGTCACTTTCGAGAATCTTTTGGCACAGCTCTATCGCTTGAGAATAGTCGTGCTTTCCTATAAGAACCATTGCGAATTGCAAGGTAGTGTCAGTGTCTTGCGGATATTTTTTGTGCAGGTTGCTTAAAAGCTCAAAGGCCTTGTCGTATTTTTTGTTCCACGTATAAACATCAGCCAGTAGCTTGGTCGCCTTGTCATTATCTGGGCTGCGTTTTTTAATTTGTTCAAGGGTTATTACGGCTTTACCGTATTTTTTCTGCCAAGTCTGAACCTCGGCCAGTTGCATTTGTAGGTTGGGGTCATATTGAGATGACAAAATTTGCCTATATAGTTTTTCAGCCTTTGCAAACTCATTTTCGCCATAGTAGGCGTCCGCCAGCCACCTTTTTATTTTTAAGTCTTTGCCGTCAATTTTGCTAATGGCTTCCAGCGTTTTTAAGGTATCTTTGCTTCTCCCGAGCTTGTCGTAAGCAGAGGCAAGATACAATAGTGGCTCTTTGTTTCGCGGTTCGGCTGCGGATGCTGAACTAAGATAGGCAATAGCGGTTAGATTTTTGCCTTGCTTAAAGAATTTTTTACCTTTTGTAAGGTTTATCAGGGGCGATTTGATGTGATGGAAAACAACCGTGGTGGCAATGATTACAGTCAATACCACTAAGGATAAAACAAATTTTCTAAACTGTTTATCCAAATTTTAACCCCCAATTCCTTGATATGTAATTTCGGCCATATCCGAGGTCGACTTAACATTGGTTCCGAACAACAAAAAGGCTATTATGCCGAAAAAATCGACTTGTTATAAGACATTGTAGTTTAGATAACAGCTTATGATTATGATGTCGTACGGGCATCATTAGTATCGCTTTTCAAACCACCATCTATGGCTTAATAATCTTGTCATGAAAGAAATATGTCGAATGTCAGGTAGTTGACGGCGTTGAAATTGACACACAAAGATGGTGAGGTAGTGGAGCTGGCTGGGAGAAACCTTAGGTTCAGTGTGGTACCTCGTTTTGCTTTGATCTATTATTCAGAAGCAAAAAGGGGGTGATCCGAGTCTTGAATCTGCAACAGAATTTGCAACAAGTTGGCGCTTTTACGGTACTGTTGCGCTACGGTCAGCATCATAAGCCGTTATTTTACAAGTATAAACCATTTATTAACAAACACTTACAAACCGCACAGCCGGACTGAAAATCCGTGTGTCGGTGGTTCAAATCCACTCCTGCCCATTCGGCATTGAGATGAAAAACTACCCTGGAAACTTACAAGAAATTCCGCTGCTTTTAGCTGATTTTAAGTCCTTTAGCAGCACAAAAAAGCTCGATAACGGGCCAAATATGAGGATTTTGAAAATTTTCGAAAAATTTCTAAAAAAAGTCCTTGAAAAGCCTGGCAAGCAGGATATAATTATAGATGGCTTAGAAGAAGGTCTTTTCTTCTTATAGTTTTTGGTTTCGCTGAGACAGTTCAGATTTTTTATAAGCCTGTAATATATTTTTAAGACTGTCTCACAAAAGACCGGAGTTATCAACCGCTCCGGTTTTTTTATGCGCCCAAACCCCTTCAACAGCCTAAAAAACCACTTTTTGCCCGGCTTTTGTAACTACTACAGTTCAAGACCTCAAATTTGGACCAAAAACGCTTTTGGGGGAACAGAAAAAAAATTCTATATACTATTGACAACAACCCGATTCTATGGTAAACATACATATTAGGTAAGGGTGCAGACTATTGGTGCAGAAGGTTTGTTTTACAAGCCCCAAAGCTTGTAGTTTAGGTTGTACCGACATAAGGAAAAGAGGTGGCATGAGCAAATCAAAAGGATCAACCTTGATAGAGCTTCTAGTGGTAATCTCAATCACCTCGCTGCTGATGTCGATACTCCTGCCCGCCCTGAGCCGAACAAGGAGACAAGCCAAATCAGTTCTTTGCAAATCAAACCTTCGTCAGCTCGGCTTTGCCTTTTCAATGTACACAAATGATAACTCGGGCTCCTTCAATAGTGGACGAGGGGTCAAGCAGTGGTTTGAAGCGCTAAAACCATATTACCAGGACAGCGATGGAGTACTTCTTTGCCCCATGGCCAACGACCCTGCGAAATATCCATGGGAAGGAGAGGGAACTTTTGGAACATGGGGCCCGGAATGGTTCGACGGTATTTGCGGAAGCTACGGCATAAATGAATGGATGACCAATCCGCCAAGGGGGTCGCCTTTCTCCAACTACAATCCTGAAAACAACTGGAGAAATGCAAACGTCGGTAACGCATCACAAATACCCATGCTCGCCGACGCCTGGTGGCCGGAGGGATGGTCCGAACATTATGATACGGTACCGGAATACTCCGGACAGTGGGAAACTGTTACATACGATGATATAGGACATTTCTGTATCGACCGCCACGATGGTTTTGTAAACGGTGTCTTCGCCGACTATTCCGTCAGCAAAATCGGGCTTAAGCAATTATGGAAACTTAAGTGGCACCGCAACTTTGACGTCAGTGCCGGCCCAACAACCGCGGAATTCAACAGCGCCGGAGACGGGTGGATGATACCATTCAAAGATTATTAAGCCCTAACACCAAACGAACCACAAATCCACACGAAGCAGCAAAGCCCGAACCCCAAAACTGAAAATGTCTAATCATGGCAACAGAAAATTGCCGGGGGAGTTAAGCCGGCTGACTGGCCGCTGTGGATGCAGCCGTTCAAAGACTACTAAAAATGAGCTTCAGCCTTTTTTAATTGTGGGACCTGGCGTTCACCAGTGCAGCTAAAAGAATATGTCTAAGCCTCTCGACACTAAGTTTGTTAAGATAACCCTCGCTAAAATCCAGTTTGAACCGCCCCTTGAAATTTTTGATGCGGCTTTTAAGCTCATTTCTGTTCAAAACAGCAATTGAAGTTGCCGTCTGTTCGAAATATTCTCTTGCAGTCATCGTCCTTGCCTCTTTACAAATCCTTTTACTTTTAAGTTGAGCCCGGTATCACCAGTATCGTCTGCAATAGTTGCCGACTTTCCTTCCAACTTTTACAAGCCAGTTCGAACATCGTTATCAGCCCTATAGCCGGGCAAAAAAAAAATTGCCATTTTTATATTGGTCTGATAACTTCTGATTATGCGAACACAGGAACTTGATTACTATCTGCCGCCGGAGTTAATTGCCCAGCAGCCGGCAAGTACGCGAAGTCTGTCGCATTTGCTGATACTTGACAGACAAAGCGGCCAATTTACCGACAGTACGTTCAGTAAAATCGCCGATTACCTCAAAACCGGAGATTGTCTTGTGCTCAACGACACAAAAGTTCTTGCCGCGCGTTTCTTCGCACACCGTAAAACCGGCGGCGAACTCGAGGCTCTGTTCCTTCAGGAAGATAGCCCCTGCATCTGGCAGGTAATGCTAAAAGGTACGCGCAAAGTAAAACCAAAAGAGACAATCTTCCTGAAAGACAAAACAATGAAAGATTTTTGCACCGCCGAGGTAATGGAAAAACTGCAGCAGGGCCAATGCCGCTTGAAGATAAATACAGACGCCGGCCTTGAAACCGTACTTGAGAAAATAGGCTTCGCGCCCCTGCCCCCATATATTAAACGCAATAAAGACCTGACGCAGAACAAAATCGACGCCCGGCGGTATCAGACCGTTTATGCGCAAAAAACCGGTGCAATCGCAGCGCCAACAGCCGGTCTGCACTTTACCGACCGGCTGCTTAAACAACTCAAAACGGTCGGGGTACAATTGGCATACCTGACACTGCACGTTGGAATCGGAACCTTCAAGCCTATAACAGAAGAAAATCTCCAACAGCACCAAATGCACCAGGAGCAATTTATTATCGACAGGCAAAACGCTAAGATAATAAACCGGACAAAGGAAAAAGGCGGCCGCGTAATCGCCGTCGGCACAACCTCCGTCCGGGCACTGGAAACTGCCGCAGCCGGTTCGAAGGTAAAAGCTATAAACACAGCAACAAAGCTTTTTATAAAACCCGGCTATGAATTCAGGATAATCGACGGAATGATAACCAACTTTCACCTGCCCAAGTCAACTTTGCTCGCGCTGGTTGCGGCCTTTGCCGGACTGGAAAAAATCCTCGCTGCATATCGGCACGCCGCCGAGAAACGATATCGGTTCTATTCCTATGGCGATGCAATGCTGATAATATAAGGGCAACTGTTCGGCCACGCTTAATAATTGAAAAATGCCGGCACAAAACAAAAAGGTTAAAAAAAGACCATGACGCCTCTGCCGCCAAATATCGAAACCCTAAGCAGGCCAGTCAGGGAGCTCTGGAAACGCATGAACCCGTGCGTCCTTTGCCCGCGAGAATGCAATATCTACCGAAGCAAAGGCGAAACAGGTTTTTGCGGCGTCGCGGACAACCCTCTGGTCAGTTCGGTAGGGCCGCATTTCGGAGAGGAAAGCGTGCTTGTCGGCCGAGGTGGTTCCGGAACAATCTTCTTCGCAGGCTGCAACCTGGCGTGCATCTTCTGCCAGAATTCCGAAATCAGTCACCACCGCTGCGGTCAGCCCGAAACAGTAAACCAGCTCGTGAAATTTATGTTGGATTTGGTAAGTTACGGCTGCAGTAACATTAACCTGGTTACTCCTACTCACGTTGCCGCCCCAGCCGCGGCGGCGATAGAGCTGGCCAGGAAAGAAGGACTCGACCTGCCCATCGTTTATAACAGCGGTGGATACGATTCGGTTGAAACGCTCAAGCTGCTTGAAGGTTTTATTGACATCTACATGCCGGATATGAAATATTCCGACGGCAAAATCGCCGGCCAACTCAGCAATGCCGACGACTACCCCCGCATTAACCGCGATGCGATAAAACAGATGCACCGGCAGGTCGGTAACCTTGAAATTAAAAACGGCCTGGTGACAAAAGGCCTGCTCATAAGACATCTCGTCCTGCCGAACGAACTGGCGGGTAGTTTTGAGATAATAGATTTTCTGGCTCAAGAAATCTCTGCAAAAACCGCCATCAACGTAATGGCCCAGTATCACCCCTGCTACAAGGCCCCTTCCAACCGCCTGCTGAACCGAAGGCCTGAACCTGAGAAAATTGAATCCGTTCGAAAATACGCCGCCCAAAAAGGCCTGAGACTTATTCCTTAAAGAAGCATCTCCCGCGCATCTAACGCCCATATAAATCGCAACTTTTTCCCCCTAAAAGACTTGCTTTCCGAAGACCTACGGCTTTCGAAGCCAATGGTGTTAATTCTGATAACTTACTAATGCCTATCCGTCATTTTGATAGTATCAGTCCCTTGGAATTTTCTCCCGTCAAGTAAAGAGCCGGTGACGGTAACATCGAGGAAGCCATCGTTGGTGTTAGGAACTGCATCGCAGAAAATCTCACGGTCAAAAACAATCACGGCATCAAAGCGTCCGTTGCCATTATCGAAGACCTCGATGAATTCTGATTCTACTCCCATAGGTTCTGCTATAGCAGGGGTATTAACATCTATATCTTCAGGATAGATTTCTTCAGGTAATATTACGCGGGCTTTGACCCATTTGCCTTTACTGGCGCAGCTGAGCATTTGCGGAGTGAGTTGTATTTGTGCTTGTACTGGGGCCCTCAATGCAAGACTGTTATACCCTCCAGCGGCGATGGCGATAAAGCCAGTGCCCGCAGGCGGCGTCGCCTGACCAAAATTATCTCTTCCCCATCCGACGATCGAGCCGTCGGATTTGAACGCAAGACTGTGATAGTCTCCGGCGGCGACGGCGATAAAGTCATTCCCCTCCGGCGGCTCGGCCTGACTCCACTGGTTACCGCCCCATCCGACGATGGAGCCGTCTGATTTGAGCGCAAGACTGTGATATCTTCCGGCGGCGACGGCGATAAAGTCATTCCCCTCCGGCGGCGTGGCCTTACCATAACGATTATACCCCCATCCGACGATAGAGCCGTCGGACTTTATCGCAAGACTGTGACTCCACCCGGCGGCGATGGCGATAAAGTCATTCCCTGCAGGTGGCGTCGCCCGACCAGAACCATTATACCCCCATCCGACGAGTAAGCCGTCGGATTTGAGCGCAAGACTGTAATCCCCTCCGGCGGCGATGGCAATAAAATCATTCCCTGCAGGAGGTGTCGCCTGACCATTATCATCTTTTCCCCATCCGAGGATTGAGCCGTCGGATTTGATCGCAAGATTGTGATACCTTCCGGCGGCGACGGCGATAAAATCATTCCCTTCAGGAGGCGTGGCCTGACCAAAACCATTATACCCCCATCCGACGATGGAGCCGTCGGATTTGAGCGCAAGACTGTGAGACACTTTTGCGGCGATGGCGATAAAGTCATCTTCCTCCGGAGCCGTGGCCTGACCATACCAATTATTCCCCCATCCGACGATGGAGCCGTCGGATTTGATCGCAAGACTGTGCCTATATCCGGCGGCGATGGCGATAAAATCATTCCCTGCAGGCGGCATTGCCTGGCCTTCAACATTAGCCCCCCATCCAACCAGTGAGCCATCCGACTTGAGCGCAAGACTGTGATATTCCCCGGCGGCGATGGCGATAAAATCATTACCATCTGGAGGCGTCGCCTGACCATAATATGTCATCCCAGACCAATCGTAGTTACTGCCCCATCCGACGATTGAGCCATCGGATTTGAGCGCAAGACTGTGATAGTCTCCTGTGGCGATGGCGATAAAGTCATCTTCCTCCGGAGCCGTGGCCTGACCAACCTCATTATTCCCCCATCCGACGATAGAGCCATCCGATTTTAGTGCAAGACTGTGCAGCTCTCTGGCGGCGATGGCAATAAAGTCATTTCCTGCTGGCGGCGTCGCCTGACCATAATATCTCCTTCTACCCCAGTCGTGGTTACTTCCCCATCCGAGGATAGAGCCATCGGATTTGAGCGCAAGACTGTGATACAGTCCGGCGGCGATGGCGATAAAATCATCTTCCTCCGGAGCCGTCGCCTGACCATAACGATTAAACCCCCATCCGACGATGGAGCCGTCCGATTTTAGAGCAAGGCTGTGCCTAGATCCAGCGGTGATGGCGATAAAATCATTTCCTGAAGGAGGTGTCGCCCGACCAGAACCATTAGACCCCCATCCGAGAATAGAGCCGTCGGATTTGAGCGCAAGACTGTGCCTATATCCGGCGGCGATTTTGGAAATATTCGTCAGCGTCTGGCCGTTTAGGAGTTTAGTCCTGCCCCAGCCGTAGACCTCGCCCTGCTGGTCAGCCTGGATGTTGTTGAAATCAGCAGGGCCGTCATCGTCAACGGTGATGGTTCTGGCGATGCAGGGACAGGGGAGCATGAGAAATACGCAGATTAGTATTATATTTCGCATCTTTCACTCCTTTTTCATTGATTGGGGGGTATTATCAATTTATTAGATGCGCAAAAGGCTTTTGCCGTTCGGTATTTACGGTATTTTTTATAAATTTTTTCAAAAAGACCCAAAAGAACCACTAAAAACTTGATTTTTGCTTGAAAATATGTTATAATACCCCTGTATTCAACGTAATACACGTATAAAGACATTTCAAAACCAATGGGGGATTCCTGAATGACTCACCAACTTTTTTTAGCGCATAACCCTTCTTTTCTTCTTTTTAGCGAGCAGCTTTTCTCGGATACAAGGCTTAACCAAGTTGCCCAAGTTACCAAATCAATCAAAAATAACTTAATTATGCAAAACAAACCCAATTTATGCGGTTTTCAGGCCGTAAGTGGCGATTATGAAGAAAAACAAACCCAAACAAACCCAATTCAAACCCAAAACAAACCCAATTCCAGCCTCTCAGCCACCCCTCAAAGCCAAAACAAACCCAATTCAAACCCAATCAAAGCCAATTACTTCTTAACAAGTACGACCCAGTCTTTGTCCTTCTCTGGTGGTGGTGTGCCAAGTTCAACTTTGCCCGGCCCGGCAACGGTCTCAACCGAACCAGCCTGCAACTTTCCGCCGGCACGAGGATTATACCATCGGACAGTAAAGCTGCCGTCTGTTATATCCAGTTCGGCTGTGCCTCCCTCGGGCAGGTAAACGGCGTAAACCTGCGATACTTCAGCGAAGCACCAGCCGGCGGAAACAAGATTGTCGGCGGGCGACATCCGCTCGAAGGGCAGATACTTATGGAAAAACTCAAGCGCGTATCGCGTCTGGTCCCACATTATGTCCCTGCTTCGCCAGTCCTCGCAGTTAAGGTCATTGTGCGCGAATTTATAGCCGAAGTACCACTCACAGCCTGCACCGCCTGCCATAAGATTTGCCCAGAGACAATTCTTTCTCGGCTCATCATGGCTGGGATAATCGGCATCGGGCTTGACGCCGTTCTCGCCCTCGCCGTATTCGTCCGGGAAGACAATCCATTTGCGGCCGCGCTGCTCGGAGCGCTCGAGCCA
>Ga0114923_10001171_pt1 | contig 18563 bp, 29 predicted proteins | sample SumtaG_FD_89578 | JGI IMG/M metagenome (GOLD analysis project Ga0114923, IMG submission 89578) | Deep subsurface microbial communities from Indian Ocean to uncover new lineages of life (NeLLi) - Sumatra_00157 metaG | ecosystem: Environmental > Aquatic > Marine > Oceanic > Sediment | place: near...
AACACAGAACAAACGCCACCTAAACCATCGAAAGAACTTGTTGACCTTCTACATCAAGAAGTTGGCTTTAGCGGGCTTGATGACTTAATTAAGCCAGTGGAAACCCCAGTATTCACACAGGCAATGGCTGATGACCATATTCCACCGCCGATTGGAAGTATGTTTAAGGTTGATAGAGTTGAAAAGGATAGTCGAATTCTTGATTTCTTGGAGGTTGAGGTTGAGGTTATTGGCTTGTGTAGTTACGAAGATGACCTAACTATTATTACATTTATTCACCCAACTATTGGCATTGGCTGTGGTGTGTATTATTCGCACTGGGTCAAACCAATCCAGACAGACGAGGATAAATTAAAAGAAGCTTTGGTCGGCGTTATATGGGATGGAACATGCTTAGAGGCTAAAGGCTCTGTAGGTGAGGACATTGACAAGGTTCTAGCCAGCGACAAATTCACAATAACATTAAATAAGGAATAAACAATGAAGGTTAAAGTAATTCCGTTGCCGATAAATTACATAAATCAAAGAAGGAACAGTAAAAGATGTTGCAGGCTTAATGTTTCTGCTGGTTCTTTTAGACGCGACACTAAACGCTGTCAAAGATTCGCAAGATACACAATAGACGGGTTACACTTTTGTAAACAACACGCCGGTGAAGCATGTTTAGAATATTTTATAACCAAAAAGGAATAAACAATGAGCAAGAATAAATGGTTATCGTTGTGGTGGTTATTGTGGGCGGTAATAGTGCAATGTATATCAGGAACTACACTTATTGCCATAATTTTATGTGTTGGTTCTTTGTACTTTTGGTTTAAGAGGTAAAAACCTTGACAATCAGAATTAGATTATGTTACTACTTGGTATTACTTAGTGTTACTACATAAGGAATTAAAATGGCAAAGGTAAAAAAATCAATAAGTCTAGATGCTGAGGTATACGAGTGGGCTGTTGATATGGCAGCAACGTTAGATGACCGCTCACCGAGCTATGTTATCAATCGGGCTTGTAAAAAAATTATAGCTGAGACTTCGAAACCTGAGAAGGTAAAAATCGATAAAAAATCCAGTCTATCAGTTAAATCCGTTGTTGAGCTTTGGAATGAAATGTTTATTGATACCTATGCGACCCAGATGGAGAAAATAACTAGCACCAGGCGAGGTAGTATTCAATCGCGGATTAAAGAGGATTTTAATACCATTGAGGCATGGCGTGGTTTTTTTGAACTGATTCAACAAAACGATTTTTTAATGGGTAAAACTCAATCAATGGATAGAAAGCCCTTTAAAATATCATTGGATTGGGTTTGTAAACCTGCAAATCTGGCAAAAATAATAGAGGGTTATTATCATGGTAGATAATAGAGCTTCGAATTTAGTTAGAAAATTAAAAGCTAGCGGCCAAGAAAAAGCAATATCAAAGCAACAAGTCAAGAGATGCAGTTGTAATTGTCCTCTTGTTGCTACTATCGATTTCGGTGGTAAAAATACCTGTAGTTATCATGCTCAACAGGATTATCGTTACTGGACCTCTATCACCATCGCAATCAATAACAACCTAGATTTGATTAAGAAGCGCGCTAAAATGACCCGATGGACCATAAAAGACTGGTCAGAACAACATGAAGCACTAAAACAATTCCATTTATGCCCCATGTCCGAACTTGACCGCCGCCAACCAACCATCTATCTGAATAAATTCAGCAAAGCTCTCAGAGATAAAATACTCAATGAAGCTAGTGAACCAGGAGAATGAAATGTCAAACACTCAAAGACATATAAATGAAATTTGCAGATATCGTGGTCTACCAAAATTAAAAAAGGGTGACAGATGCACAGTGAATGGAGATTGGGGTTGTGTTTGGGGTGGTAATTCATCAGCAAACCTAAATGTAAAGTTCGATGATGGTCAAATCTTCAATTGCCATCCATCGTTTAAGATGGTTATCTATCAAGATGAAAAGGTTATTTACACCTCAGATGATTTAAAAGGTGATTAATATGGCTAATAAAAATAATCACCCATTAAGAGCTGCGTGGCGAGACTTCACTGAAGAACAGATTAAAGCTTTACCGCTAACGCGAGACGCAGCATTTGAAGCTGACTCTATGTATTATTACTCGGGTAAACCTTGTCCAAGCGGTCATATTGCAGTCAAGTATAGAGAATCTAGAAATTGTGTAGTATGTAATGCAGACCAGAAAAAGAGAAAACTTTATAAGAATAAATCTCGCTCTAAGAAAATAGTTAAAAAATCCAAGGTTATTACAGTCATGGGTATAAATTTTAATGAATTATTAAGTGATAATAAGGACTAAATCAATGAAAACTTATGTAACTTTCGGTCAGATTCACACGCATAGTGTTAATGGTAAAACACTAGATAAAGATTGTGTTGCGGTAATTGAATGTAAGAACGCTGAAGATGGTAGAACGCAAGCTTTTGAATTTTTCGGTAAACAATTCTGTATGGAATATCCTGAAGATAAATTTGATTTCAGTTCTATGTGTTATTTCCATCGTGGTCTTATTAATATAAATTAAAGGTTAAATTATGAGTGTAGAAGATAAAATGGTCAAAGAAATAACTGATTATTATGTGGCCTTACAAGAAGAAATTAAAGCGTTGAAATCGCAGATTGGTTTGATACAGAAAAGAAATATAGACCTATTAGATTCAAATAGTGGTCTCGAATACAGCAGTGGACTAGAAAGGCTTTTTGAAGCTATAAATAAAACCCAGCAACAATGCCTTGATGAAATTAGGGCTAATGATTAAAAGGATAAACTAATGAAATATCGTAACCCAAGAGAACCATCGCCATATTTTATACTAGCAATAATAGTAATAGTATTTTGTGCTGTGATTGCATTACAAGCTGGTGCTACCCCCCCTAATAATCAGGCTAAAAGAGAAACGCCCGAAGAAATAAGAAGGAATCAACACATGATATCTCAAATTACATACTGTAGAGTTCTAGCATTAAATATGAATATGACAAAACAAGCAGAAAGATATGCAGTTAAATTAGATAAATTTGATGATTTCTATCATGAATTGAAAATTTTTCATGCGGGGCAGGTTACAGGTTTTTTAAATGGTATTCTTTTTCAGATGGGATTTACAAAACCTTCAAAGAGACTAATTAAAAATCTATCTCAAGAATTATATTTTAGACAATGTGATATATCTTTATGAATCCAAGTTTTAAAAAAGGCGATAAAGTTAAAACAAAACATGATGGCGATGGTGTTATTGTTGGTATTTATGTTCACAAAGACAGTCATCGCGAATATGCTTACAAGGTAAAATTAGAACAACCGGACAAGTATGGAAATATTGAAATTGATGCATTCTCATGTGATTTAGACTACGAAAAATAGGTGACCGAAATGGACATAAAATTTAGGATTTATGATGTTATTAGTTGTATCGGAGTTAGTGAAGCTACTGTGAGTTATGTTGGAATGGATTTTCTAAAAACAAATAAGGGATGGTTTATTATTGATAAAGTTGTCCTAATAAGACCTTTTGATCAATTGTATAAAGGGCAGTTCGAATCTGGAAATATTCAAATTTGCGATAAACCAACCCAACAAGACCAACTGGCGTTTAAAAATACCACACTATTCTTATCTAAAATGATGGAGAAATAACATGAAACGACGAGGATTTAACGAGTCAGCACCTGACGCTGATGTTAGAGATAAAAGTTTACGTTCGAATGAGTGTTTAGACATTCAAATGTCAAAAGTCGCTAAACGATTAAAACGCGCTCATGATGCTCATGAAGAACATCAATTAAAATATGACTTAGAACATGAATTCGATATCGGAGAAGATGATGAATGAAAAAATAAACTCACTAATCGATCAAGTTAAAACTCTTGAAGGAATTATTGAGCAAATGCAAGCTTTGATTAATTTTCAGCAATATCAACATAATTCGATGGTTGATATAGGAGTTAGGCGCGAGAAAGAAATGATTCGTTTAGAGCGTAAACTTGCTAAGCAGCATAATGAAGGATTTTAAACTTCACCGTGGTTCATTACCTGAACTTCTAGCTAAAATGCGCGAGATTGTATTGAGCGGTAAAACTTATCGACTAAGTATTGAAGAATGGAGCAAAAAACGCAGTTTGTCAGCTAACAGCCAACAACATGTTTGGTATAAACGCATAAGCGACTTTACTGGTGATGACATACGAACAGCGGGTAATGGTTGTAAATTAGACTTCGGGCTTCCTATTCTTATTGCTGACAATGAAATGGGCGCCAAAATAGGTTATGTTCTCGATAGAATTAATTTCCGCGCAATGAATAGAGAACAACAAATTAACGTGATGGACTTAATCCAAGTGACATCATTATTTTCAACTAAACAGCATAATCAATATCGTGACCAAATGCAGATTTTTTGGCATGAACAAGGGTTGGAAATTGATTATCTAGAGTGAATAAAATGATTAATTTTAATAAAACAGAAAGCCCAATTATAAAAAAAGCTTTAGCGTTTGCTACAAAAGCACATGAAGGTCAAGTTAGAAAATATACTGGTGAGCAATACATAACTCATCCAATAGCCGTTGCTGAGATTGTGAGTATAGTCACTGATGACCTTGATATGATTGCAGCAGCACTATTGCATGACGTTATTGAAGATTGTTTTGTCAGTAGAGAATGGTTAATGAATGAATTTGGTGTTGTGGTTTCAACTCTAGTTTATCAACTATCTGATATTTCATTGCCTTGCCATGGGAATAGGACATCTAGAAAAGCAATGGACAGAGATTGGTTATCATGCGCTTGCAACAAGGCTAAAACAATAAAATTGGCGGACTTAATCCATAACTCACAAAGTATCATGGTTCATGATAAAAAATTCGCTAAAGTTTACATGAAGGAAAAACGGGCATTGTTAGAAGTTTTAATTGAAGGTGACGCAACTTTACACGCCAGAGCAAACATGCTCATTGAGAAATACTATTTAATGAGTAGTTAAATGAGTGTCAAAAAGCGCAAGTGCAAACAGTGTTCAAAATGGACTGAACATTTCATTAAAACAAATGTTGCCGTATTCTGTGATGTGGATTGTGCTTATAAGTTCGCAAGAGCTAAGCAGGAGAAAGAACAAGCTAGGTTAATCTCTAAGTTTAAGCAATCACGCACCAAAGAGGATAAAACCGCTAAAAAGGCCGCTAGGGAGCTTAAAAAGAACGACAGAAAGTACCAATTCCAATTAACTAAGTCAGTAATTCAAAAATGGGTTAATCATGTTCGTGATGCTGGATTACCATGTATTAGTTGTGGAACTGTAAAACAGACAATTGTCTATTCGGGAGGTCACTATAAAACCGCTGGGGGTTTCCCTGAATTAGCGCTTAATACTCTTAACATTCATCGCCAATGCAATTTTCATTGCAATAAAAATTTGTCAGGAAATATTACAGGTGACAAGAATTCTAAAGGTTATACTATCGGATTAGTTGAGCGGTACGGCCAAGATTATGTTGATTGGCTAGATTCTTATCATGAATCAACAAGGTATGACTGCGATCAACTAATAAAAATCCGAGCTTATTATGCGAAACTTATTCGCGATAACAACCCTGATGATAGTGAAATACCATTTTAAGATGCGTCAACCAATAACAAAAGCCCCAAATTAAGGGGCTTTCCTTTACTTCCAAGTACCAAATACCACCATCATAAATTGAACAGTTGCAATTGATATACCCGAACCAGCACCGTTAAGCTGTACACCCTCATTAAATATTTTCCAATCGTTAGACACTGGGTTCATGCCATGAGAGCTTTTAACGAACACTGTTCTGCCGCCGCCTCCAGCGGTTTCCTTACCTACCGCCTCAATTCTGAAATCATCCACTCTAACAAATGTTTGAGGAAGTGTGGGCATCGTTATCTGTCCAGAAAAAGAGCCTGATGCAATAGTTCCTATATCTATATTTGTTAATTCCGACCATGTGATCATCCTACCATCTGCGAATCGAGTCCATCTGCCATCAGAGTTACTTCCAGTCTGAAAGACCGCTTGGAAATCTGGATGGTACACAATTCCATCACCAAATGTCATATTAAAGTTAGGTGTATCCGTACTCAAATTAACTAAGCCAACAGCCACCGCGTCAACTGTGGTGGCTCCGTTTACTGTTATTATTCCACCGTCTGTCGGTACAAGAACTCTATTTGCCTGTGATGGAGTTGTTATTGTGGCACCAGCCGCTGTTATTATTCCACCGAATCTCGCATTAAAAACTTCTGCTGGTGCACCAGCGCAAATAGAATTGATCGCGTCAATAATAGCTCCTGATTCTGAAACAAAAGCACCCAAAGTAGGGTTTGAAACATCACAATCAGTAGCGGTGACAATGGATCGACGAGCTATTATCCCCGCCGCACCTGAGTTTTTTATAGTTGCAGTTCGCGCTTCAACTATACATGATCTTGATACATACAACGCAGCGTTTATCAAATCTTCTGTCTTACATGCATTATCGAGATTTGCACCGCCAAGATTTGCCTTTCCTGCCTTTTGAACTCTAGCTGCTGATCCCGTAGCTCCACTAAAATTACCAGACCCTGCAAATATAGACCCGCCACGCCACTGTAAGCCACGGAAGCCTGAATTAATAACTCCCTTATTTGGAAATACAAAGCCAGTACTATTAACACCAAAATAACCAGATCCAAATAGATTATCCATATCTATAACAGTGTTTAATGAAGGTAGATGAGAGTTAATTCCATAAAATAAAGGGTCTCTTGGAACTTCACCGTTAATTTCATTTTGAACAACCGGCACACCAACGAAAGCAGGATCTAACGATACTATTGCATCTGCTGATTGTATTTCAAACATTGAGTAATCATCATCAAAAACCCCAATGCCACCTTTTAATAAATGACCTGATTCTATAAATAAAATCACTTTGTCAGCATGAAAATTTGATGATTTATAAAAGTCTGCTGCATCTTGTAATAGCGCGAAATCAGTTGGAATATTAATCGTTATAGATGTAGTTCTCCTTTGCACTAAAGCTAACGGCGGTACTTGACCACCTGTTGACGCTACTATAAAAATACCGTCAATGGTAACTGTAGATGCTAATACAGCATCCCAAATTCCTCCTCCTCCATCATCCACTGTAGATACTCTAATATTTAACGCATCACCATCTTGTATACTTGAATCATTAACAGCTAAAGCAAGCGTGTCAATATTTTTAACGGACCCCCCCGAAGATGCGAACTCATCAACCGGATCAGCTTCCCAAATCTGCACATCGTTTTTATCTTTTAATACGACTTTATATGTGCCAGTGACGAAGATGTCAGCGAATAAACCGTTAGCGTCAGATATAACTGGGTTGGTGTTTGGAATGGTTGCCGCCGAATCTGAGAAAGTGTTTTTGGGCGTGCTGGTTCCTGTTTCGAAAAATGAAAGTTTAGCGCCATCCTCGGGCGCTATGCCGTTGCCAACTTCAGCGAATGGGATAACAAATCTTGATGCCATTATTTATTTTCCTTCAATAGTGCTTGCATAGCTTTAAATGCGTTTTGCTCATTAATTCCGCGTGCCTTTTCTAAGGCTTCCGCGCCTCTTTCAATTACGGCTTCTTTAATACCTTCCCGTCCTCTCGCTGCCTGCCTGACCGCTGATGTAATTTTTCTTGCAAAACCTGTTCTTGCAACTTCTCCAAATTGATCGTCTAGCACTGAGGCAAAATTCACCAAATCGGCTACATCATCATCAAATTTCCCGCCTAGTTTTTTAGCTGTTGCATCAAGGCTGTTAACAGAGTTTTCTAATCTAACGCGGCTTTTCTTGAGACTTAATAACCCTTTAAGGTCTTGTCCTATGGCTTTTGCTGCGCCTTCTGCAAATACGTTTATAGATGGGCCTAAAACGCGCTGAAACTCATCAAGAGATCCTATAGATTCGCTTAATATATCATTTACCGCTGCGTATTCGTCCGAAACGTCACGTATGCTGTCATTAAGGGACTTCCTGAGCGATTTAGCTACATTTCTGCCAGCTTCTGTTAATCCGCCAACTGCCCTCTTTCTAAAATCAATAAGCGTGTCAAGCTGTCGTTTCAATTTGTGTGCCCTTAATGCGTCTGCTGCTCTTGGCTCTGACAGTAAATCAACAACATCTTTTATTATTCTTTGTGAGGTTCTATCTTTGGATATCCGCGATCCTTCAAAATCAAGTTTAGGTGGTATGGTTGATGTGTCTACTCCAACGTCAAGTTTGTTCATTTCGGAAAGAAAATTATTTATAACACCATCGACGTTAATAGGCGTTCCAGATAATTGGTTTTTAGCTATATCATCCAATTGCAGTCTTGCATCATCAGCATTCTTTCTAATATGATTAAATCGTTTCATTACTGTCTTGCCAATAACATCAGCAGGTCTGAATTTCTTGGCAAGTGAAGAATTAGCTTTTATTCTACGGGCCATTCTAACCATTTCTTGCATACCGGACTTAGTGCCACTCGATGCAGTTTTTATTGCTTGTATATCGCCTTTTTGAAAACCTTGACGTAATGCTTCGTTAGCGATTGAATCATCCTGAACCTCTCCGATTTTTGATAATTTAAATGGAGCTAAAGCATCGTCTTTATCTCCTGCTAAAATCTTATCTCTTATCACTATGTTAACAGCCTGTTTCGGCGTAACATCATCAGGAAAGTCTGGAATGATATCTATCAAGTTATCAACGGTTAAACCTTTTAATTCTAAGGCTCTAGAAAATGCAGGCGTTGGCAGTTGAGTACTAGCATCTATTAATTGCGGATGAGTTATTTTTTTTAACGCCTCTTTAGCAACCTCGCTTAGACCTATAGCGATTCCTTGTATTTTGGGCGCTGCCGCTACTATAGCTTGCTTTGTGGCCGTTGCTGCTTGCTTTGTGGCCGTTGCTGCTGCGCCTGCACCTTTAAGCACAAATAGCTCTGCTGCTGCTGTTGGTATAACTTCCGCAATAGTTGCCGCTAATGGGCTTCCTGTTTCTTCGAATACACGTTGACCGATAGTCGTAGACACGCCTTTATCTTGGACTGATTTAATTGTTTGAACTGCCTGATCTAAACCTTGACCTTTAACTAATTCACCTAATCCGGCCAATCCAGAGATGGGAAAATTTACAATATCGACACCTGTTTGAACTAATGCTCCTAATATTTCTAAGCCTTGTCTTCCAGCCTCTGTTGTCGGTTGGAATGCCCCTTCCTGAAAGGCTCTGACAGTCTCAGCTCCTGCACCCTCTTCCGCAAATGGATTTAGGGCTTGGAAAATACCAGAGATACCACCTGCTATAGTTCTGCCTGCAGAAGACCCAACAGCTAGAGCAGGTTCAATGATCGCAGCCCCCGTAAAATCAGGTTGTAATGGTTGAGCAGTAGATATGTCAAATCCACCTGTTGATTGTTGCTCTTGGATAGGTCTCGCTGTAGTGGGGTCAAAAGCCATTACTGCACCTCTTCAATCGTGCCGTCTTGAAATACAAAAGCTCTGTTACCTTGTGCATCCACCATTAATTGACCGCCTTGTCTACCGCTGGGAGGTAATTCGGGCGTTGCTTGCTGTTCTACAGCACCTCTTGCCGCCGCCGTATCATCCACAGTAACAACCAATTGTGATGCTAATTTATCTCGCAAAGTAGTAACGTCTTTTACAAATCTTGATTTTGTTCTTTTTCTATTTAACGCACCACTAGACAGATTTTTTAATAATTGAATATCTGACTCACTTAATACGCCAGTCATAAGATCCATGTTATCTGCTGTTAATATATTTTGCGCTTCTTCAATATCTGAAATCAGTTCCGCCTCATCATCAGAAAAAAATCTAATATCAATAGCACCCTCAATAGAGCCTAGAACATCACCTAAATCACCACCAAAAATCCCCTCGCCGCTTGCTAATATACCGGTCAATAAATCAACAGCTCTTTTTTGAAATGATTTTGCTTTTTTGGTTCTACGTTGATCAGCTCTTACTTTTTGAGCGGACTTTAATCCATCTTGTGTCGTTTTGGCTGCGTCCATAGCTGCTTGTAATGGAACTAACTCAGCTGGTGATGCTTGCGGGAAGCTTGATTTTAATATCTGTGGTGATGCGAGTCGTCTTTGCTGTTCGGTACCTTTGTCGACTATTTTTTGGAATGCTGTTAGTCCGTCTTTACCGCCGCCCGCTGCTGTGAATGCCGCTGCTCCTTTCTCTGCTAGATCAGTATCCAAGCCAGTTAAAAGAACTGGGGGAATAACTGCTTGCTCTATAGCTGTTGCTGGTGCCGCCGCGAGCGGTGCAACTTCGGCTATTAATTCACCAGCTGGTCCGAATCTTTGTTGTCCTGGGCTTAATGTAAATCCTGCTGGTGGTTTTGTTGTTGGCTCTGCTTTTAAAAACCCAGTACTAACACCAGCTTGAAATAAATTATCCAGACTAGTGTTTAATTCTTGAAATCTGCCTTGTTGAGCTAATTCTAATGCTTGTCTACTCTCTGTAGCATCACCGCCTCTCGATTCAACATCAGTAATGTTTTGCTCGATAAATGAGAGTTTTTGATTGTCAGGAAGGGATCGCAAACGAGCAACAGTGTTAAAAAGATTTTGGCTTTTAGCTCGCTGATCTTCTGTTTCAATGCCTTGCTGTATGGCTTGCTGTTGTAATCCGCCTGTTGCCAGTTGTTGTTGCTGACGTTGCAATCCAAGTTGTGCAGTTTGTTGTTCTATTGGGCGTAATTGTTCCGCTTGCTGAAATTGCAAGCCACGTTGTACTGCACCTGGAATGTCTGCTACTAAAGCCATTATGCCGTCCTCTCGAATGGGTTAATGTTTGCTGCCGGTAAAGTTTGTCCACCACCGCCAAAGAATCCACCTTGCGACAGCCCTGTGAATACACCGCCTAATCCTTGTTGAAACGCCTGATTTTGACCAAGTATACCTGATGCCCTAGCTTGTGCGCCCTGACCAATGAGGTTTGCCACATTAAAGCCTGTTTGTTGTCCAAATTGTCCAGTTTGGGTGGCTGCTACTTGCCCTGCTCCCGCAATTCCCGCAAGTCTATTTTGGAATTCTCCTAACCTACCTGCTGCTCGACCTTCCGCTTGCTCTTGTAATGCTGTTAATACGTTACCACCGGTCAATTGACCTCTGGCTGCTGCTGTTCTAACAAGCGACTTCTCCTGTTGTTGACGCAAAAACTTTTGCCCTGCGGATTCTTTAAATCGTTCAAAAAATTGAGCCTGCTGTTCTTGTGCAGTTAATTGAGATCCAACTGGTGCTGGTGGTAAAGCATTTAGTTGTGATTGAAGTTGTTCAATCCTTGATGCTCTAAATTTTTCTGTAGTCGCTGCTATTGCTCCGGGAACGAACCCTTTAGCTCCGGGGAATTGAGGCTGTTGAAGTTGTTCAATTTGAGATTGTAATTCTGCTCGTCTCGCTTGGTTTGGATCGGCTGAAACGCCACCCCCCAAACCTAATGAGATTAATAATTCCCGTCTGGCAATATCACCAGCTTCGAAAATTGGTCGTTGTAATCCTGTTGATATATCAAATTGACGGCGTTGCTCGGCTATACCAGCTTCAGCGCCTTTCTGTTGTGCTTTGCTGGCTTTTCTAGATGCTCTAGCACCTAAGCCACCCGCTATAACTGAGCCTCCTATTATCGCTGCTGCTGTTGAAATTGCCATTATAATAACCTCATATAGCTCTGCTCTCGTTCCTCGTAACCAAGACTCTGGTATAATTTATTGACTTTTTCGCCATCTAATTTTTTTAATGAAAGCATCATCATTATAATGGCTCCTTGTTCCTTGGCTATATCTTCAGCTTTTTTTAAAATTTCGATGCCGATACCGGTATTTCTTTTGTCTTCATCAACCCACCAGAATAACTCCTGAGCAATAAACGTGTCGGTATTCATGAACATTGGAAAAACAAGAAATCCTAAAAACGCACTCTCACCATCAGTAAGCAGCCATCCTTTATTGATTAGATTGATTAATAAATTTTCTGAATCATCTTTATTAAAAGTGGTTATATCGCGATAACCAGATGCATCAAAAAAAGATTCGCCCATCCTTAATAGTTGAGGCATATCTTCTAGCGTGGCTAATCTAATCAATTTATTATCTCCGTTATTCATTGGTGAATTTTACCAGATTTTAGTCAAAATTACACTAAGGCGTTAATATGTTGCCAGTGACTCGGAATGCAATCGAATTAGCAGCACTAGTGGATATCCTAAGAGTGCCCCCTTTCGGTATAACATGGTTAATTACTGGAGCTGCTGAATCTGATTTCAATCTAATCACCACTTTGAATGGTATTTCAGGTTTTGTTGTATCACCGCTGGACGGTACAATATTCATGACATAAGAAGCATTGATATTTGTTGGATTAGATGCCGTCACTGATGTAATCAACGTATCTTCTACTGCCGGGCCAAATATCGTTTCTAACGTATCAGCCACACTTGCAGTTACGCCATTAACCAGTACGGAATCTTTAGCCATTAGTTAATTCTCCCGATAGCAGAAGATACTAATACATTAATAGCGTCTGTGTCATTTGTTATGAAAATCTCTACAAAATCACCGGTTGAGAAGGTTTCTTGCCATGGAACACCTATCGAAATGGGCGATCCAGAGTCCGCTTTAACCGTTCTTTTTGAATCTCCGATTACTGTACCGTTTTTTGCGACTTGGATACTTATTAATTTATTAGTGCCGGAAACCGGTTCGACTGAACAAGAATATGAGATAGGTACTCGTGTATCTTTACCACCATTGTATGTTGATCTTCCAGCCGCTGTGCCTGTAAATTGACTCGTGCTATTGACTACCCAAGTCCCAGCTACAAGAACATATGTTCCGCTGAATGCTATCACGGTTGCGGTTGCATTAGCTTGCATGGATAAAAGAGCATCTGGCCGGGTATTTAGGATATTGGTGTTTCCAAAAAATTCCCACCGAGCGTCAGAGGTTGTTATCCCGCTAAGCAATGATCCAGCTCCGGATGATAGGGTGCTGACCACTTGCCCTATTCCATCGGTATTGATGTTAGCCGAACCAGCCGCGCCGGTTAAGAAGGTTGTCCCTGCTGACAGGTCAGCTAGTACAGTATTAGAAATAAAAGCATTAAATGTTGCTGTACCTAAATCATAAAAAGAACCACCGACTAGATTAGCGGCTGACACTTCCCAAAGCCAAGTATTCCATCCCCCTAGAATTACGCTACCGCCCGTTGAAATTGTTGATGGACTAACATTAGTAAATCTAGCTGTCGTACCGATAGCTCCTGAACTATTGAATACACCGAATCTATCGCAGGAGACACTACAGTCATTCATTCTAAATATAGTATCTGTGTTATCTGAAAAGTTAAGCACTCGTCCTGTCGTGCATGATATAGACAGATTGTTGATTCTAACCCTATTGTTTAGTACCGTGAACATGTCACCGGTGCCGGTGTATGTCAGAGTTACAACGATTGATTCAATACCAGAAACAGCTGTATTACTACCCATAACTAACCGGTTTGTAGTTAGGTTGACATCGTTACCAATAAAATATTGAGTATTAGCCGCTAGCGTAATAACACCGGCTACCGGAGTGGGAAAATCGGATAACTCATTAATTAATATTCGCTTAGTAATATTGATCGCAAATAATTCGTCAAAATTCGCTTGAGTTTTAGTGAATGCGTCGAAATAGGTATCGCCCGTCCCGCCGTCTTGAGTTCCTATTATTATATTTTGCTGTGCCATATATTAAGCCTCTGTCTGGTCTGTGAACTGAAATGATGTGTCCACGGTAAAACCAGATGTATCAATTGTTAATGCTTGTCCGCTTCCTATACGTTGCTGTAATTCTACTAATTGGGCATATATAGGTGATGTTCCTGTAGTGTCATCTATATCACCAGTGTTTGTATTTGTTATATCAGTGATAGACTCGAAAAAACGGAACGCTCTCAATGTGAATTCAAAAGTTTGTTTACCAGTTCTTTCATCAGTTCCAATTTCAAACCAATCTTCCGGTCGTCTTGGTACAATTATATTTTCAGCCATTATTGACTCCCTGCTTCAGGTGAGGCTGACAATCTTATTAGATTAGCAACAACAGGATCGGTTATTGTTAATCTAACAGTGCGTGATACAGGAAAACTACCCTGCCGCCTCCAGATAGAACGATGTCCGAATTCGCCTATTTTGCCAATAGATCGGCTAAATTCACTGCTAAATGTTCTGCCACCATCGTCTGAAAAATCCATTCTGACCTGTGGATCAGAACCTTGGCCTATTGTTAGTCCAGTACCCGATTCAAATGTCGCCTCAAATTCACCAGCAAAAATTGTTATTGGTTGCTGTCCAAATGGTGATGTTGCAGCCTGTCTGAATAATGAATTGCCATATTCATCAAGAGTTTTATTGTCTATTTCTCCAATACGTCCATCGATATCATCACCGACTAATAGTTTTCCAAATGCATTGACAATAGAATTGGCTCGCCATGAGTTGTCCGTCACGCCTGTTTGAAGTTCAAACCATATTTGAGCGCCAGATAATACTGATGCAGTGCCATTATAAACAAATGTCTTACTAGGTATGCGAGTTGAATTAAATGTAAAAATAGCAAAAAGTTGCCCTTTCGATGAATATGTCATCGTGAAAGATTCTGATATTTCATCACTTGTAAACTTTTGAATCTCGTTATCTATTGCATCGGTAGATATTTTAACAGCACTAGAGCTAGATGTTTGCCGCCAAATGGATGTCTTTTCATTTAACCCACCGCCCACGAATAAGAATGTATTATCAAATTTGACCACTCCGTATTTTGTATGAGCGCCTTTTTCGGTGAATGCTCCTGGTATAATAGCTAATGGAAACCCCGCACCACCAACTAATTTAAATATCTCGGTGGTTCTCTCACCTAATACAGATAATTCATCATGGTCTAGTATCTGGGTAATAATTCTATCGGGATCACCTTCGGCGCTACCAAAGTCTAACGCATCAAATACCAATGGCTGATTAAGGTTTGAAACAATTATTTGTTTACCGTCCGATGTAGTGAACACGAAAAAACCACGATAAAAAACTACAGTATCTGAAACCTGAAAATCAGGATCAACTATTTGTGTTAAAGTTGTGCCATCCCAAACGTAAGCATCACCACCCGGCACAACGATAACAAGTTGAGTGCCATTATCGGCCATATAAACACGTTTTGAGCCGGTTATCGTACCATGATTGGTTACAACGCCGGTTGATGATAATGATACTAACGAGTTACCCTGAACAAAGAACGACACACCAGCCATTACCCATCCACCACGTGAAGCGCCCAATAAAGTATCGGTAAATTGTTTTAATCCTGGCACTTGTATTAATGCACGATTATTTAACGCTTCATTTTGCGGGATAGTCGGGATCCAGTTGATGCAACGCTGAGCATCTAAAGGGAGGCTTTCTGATTGATAAAATCCTAACGGGATACGTAGCGGGATTCTTAGCGGCATTAGTCAAAATCCGGTTGTAAATTTAAAGAAGTCATTTCTTCATCCCATCCTAAAATGTCATCCAGAAATTGATTGGCTTTTTGAACAATGCGATCAGCTTTTGCCAAAGGCGTATCGTAATCGTCAACTAATAGAGCTGCTAAGTTATAAACAATAGCTTGCAGCCACTCTGACGGGAAATCGACATTATCATCGCCGATTAAAATATCCTCTAATTGACGTTCGAATGTAAATAACAATAAATCATCAACACTGCTAGCTGTTTGCCATACATACATGCGGCCATTGTCCAACTGTGGCGAGTAATAGCAATTAACTACCGTACCCTGAGAAAATTTATTTACCTGATTAAAGTATTGTTGACGGCTCCATTTTATAACGGGTATTTCATCGTCTTGGCTAAATGTCTTTCTACGACAGGATAAGACCCGATTTGGTCGATCAATTAAAGTGGTAAATGTGAAAACACTGCTACCAGATTTAGATGCAGATGGCAAACCAGCCGTGATTGTTATCTGTGTGGGACTGTCAACAGTGACAATAGTCGTCCAGTGTCGTGTGTTATCGTCTAGTTCAACGCCAACCGTGTCAGCTGCTACCATTCCGGTAGTAGATGTGACAGTAATAATCACATCCGTTGTTATGTGCGCCGCTGTTGATGTGGTTCCTATGAAATCATCAAATCTTGTCGCTTCGTCACCAGCCGGTCCAAGAAAATAATCAGTTTTTCCGACATCGAGAAACAGGATACCTTCAGTTTTCGCCCATAAATGCAATCCTTGAGCCGCCCAAGCTTTTATCATCATATTAAAGACATCTAGCCCATCTTGTAATTCAGATGGTTCTAATGCTGCCTCAGCGACCTTAACGCCTATTTTACCCATGGCTTTATTGATTAAATCACCAGCTGTTAATGTAAATAATGTAGTTCCACTCGTTGCCATTACAAATCATCCTGTGTTGGTGGTGTTGGAAACTCATCAGGCGGTCTTAGTCTGACATTCTTTACTGATTGGTCATCTTCACGCGCTTTTATTTTTAATTGAGGATGCGCGGGATTCCATTCAGAGATATGAACAAGTAAACCAGCCTGTTCGCCGGTTAGTTTTTTCATTTCAGATGCAGGGAACTTAAAACCTGATATGTCACTAATTGCCCAGTGATCACCTAGTTTTAAGCTATTGCGCCTTTTTCTATGCCGTCCCATTATTTATGGTCTGAATTGTGAGAAGAACGGCGTGATTTACTCAGAGCAATGGCTACTGCCTGTTTTGGTTTTACGCCTTCAGAGCGCAACTGTTTAATATTAGAACTTACAGCCGCTTTAGATTTACCACCTTTTAATGGGTTTTCTTCTTCCCTTATTGGTGATTGAGAGCCTTGCTCTTGCTGTTTGGTTTGACGTAACCTTGACATTTTACACTCCTATGTTGTCGAATTAACATTAACACTATAGGTAATAGAATCAGCATCAGCATGAGTCATTACGACACGATACGTTTCCGGTAAAAAGTCCTGAGCAACAAGATTTGCTGCATCTGGCAATTCTGGATGTACACGCAATACAGTAGTTCCTGTAGCTGTAATAGCAGCACCAGTTAATATATTATAAAAATTACCTGTTAATGGATCTAAACCGTCAATTGTTGGTACAACTGATGGTGTCGCCGCTGTCGCAGTAACATCTATGATTACCTGTATACCTCTAACCAAGTCATCTTCAACTTGAACTGCTGGAGGTGTGGCTACTCTAGCCTCTGATTGGTAAAACGATCGATTATACTTTTCAGACATGATTAATCCTTACAGACTATATGACGGAGCTTTTCTTTAGCGGCCTGAATCGATTTATAATCACCGATGGTTTTATTTTCTCCATCTGGATCTTGAATAAGCCTGTAGGGCTTGCCTTTTGCTTTACCTTTAATGATACGGTATTTCATTTCTATCTCTCCTTAGATGCCATGACATAATCGACTGACATGATTTTAATTGCAGCCTCACCATTCTGAATGCCGAAGCTAATAGTTAAAGTCTCATCATCTGGTAGATTGGTAGTTACTGAAGTTGCTACCGCTACGCCATCATCAAAGATAGTGATTTTATCCACGCCATCGTAAAAGAAACTAAGTCTCTTAAATGTAGCATCTGATAGAGTTGCTACAGCGCTAGTAGTAGTTGCTACGTTGTCTTTTTCAACAACGAAATCAAATGTAGCCGCGCCATCAGCTTTAATGAAGAAGACACCATCACTAACATCTAGCGGCGTTGTATCGGTTATTTGCAATCCGATAACAATATCTGACTGAGTAGCATCATTTGCTTCAATGAGGCAATCAAACCAAAGTTTTTTACCTGTTTGAAATAAAAATGATTCACCGACTTTTTGAAGAAAGTTTGAATTATCATCAGCACCGGCATTAGTTAGTAGTAAATTACCGCCGTCAATATTGCTTAACGCTTGGAGTGCAACACCAACTTCGGTAACTGTCCAATCAGCAGCAGTATAATAATCGAAATCTTCCATGTAAATATGCGCTTTAGTCATATCAGGAAGGATGAACTCACCCATTGGTTGAGTTTTTGCGGCTGTGGTTAAGCCATTTGGAAAACGTGTGGGCATGTTATGTCTCCTAACAATTGCCAGTCAGCCCGAAGGCCATTAAGAGTTTTGGGGCCGAAGCCCCGATTATTTAAACGCCTGCTGAAGCGTAAGCACCGCGAGGATCCGACCAGCCGTAGCTGTAACGCTCATCAGCCTTAAACCGCGCATTGCTTGTACCGAAGTCCATATCTTGATCAAAGTCAACGCTTTGACGGGTGAAATACTTCATTCCATCAGGCGCGTTAGTTTTGATAAACCAAGCAGTGTTAGAGGTCAGATAGTTATTAACCATGTGACCAGCTGGTAGCATACCGGTTGAGCGAATAGCATTAACCGCGTTGTTGCCTGTGTCGTTCTGCAATACGCTGTTTAAGATTCGTTCAGCCTCGAAGCCAAGCTT
>Ga0114923_10001172_pt1 | contig 18540 bp, 18 predicted proteins | sample SumtaG_FD_89578 | JGI IMG/M metagenome (GOLD analysis project Ga0114923, IMG submission 89578) | Deep subsurface microbial communities from Indian Ocean to uncover new lineages of life (NeLLi) - Sumatra_00157 metaG | ecosystem: Environmental > Aquatic > Marine > Oceanic > Sediment | place: near...
AACAGGTAGCGGAGGAACTAGGTATTGAGTTTGAAGCCGTTCCAAAAGAAGAGTCGAAACCTAACGACGATAAAGCTCCGATCCCGACCGAAGATGAAGAAAAAGAGGCGGAGAACGCAATCCTATCTCTTTTCTCGACCCAGCAACGCGGGATTAGATCGGGACTGAGAGGCCTGACCAATAACGGCAACCTCATGAGCGGGCTGATGTTTGAATCTGAGTGCGCTGATACAGTCCTGCCGTTGGTTGAAGAGCTTGACCGGGCCGAGTCTACTGTTGGCCCTGCTCTAATGAACGCTTTCAGGGCCAGGGACGGCGGGTCAGAATCGGTACAGGACAACGCTATCCGGCTGGCTTTGGATAATGTGAATCGAGACACCCATAAGATGCTGGTAGCTATCCTCAGAGACGGGAACCGGTACAGTTGGGGTGTTGGTAAGATATCAAAGGAAACAGGCAACTTGTTTGATCGCAAGCGGGCCAAGACAATAGCCCATCGACTGGTAAGAGATACCGTCCGGCGGGCCGCATCTATCACAGAAGGGGTGACAGTATGAAACATGACCTGCCCGAATTGGGGACAGTTGTTCAGCTAACGGCTGAACTTGCCTTCAAGCGGGAAACCGTCAATGGCGACGTATTTATCGAAGGATGGGCCACGACGGAAACTCTCAACAGCTATGACCAGATCGTCAAGGCGAAGGCGTTTAAGTGGGCAGGAGGATTGAAGCTATTCAATGGCCGAATCCTCGCGTTCCACGACCAACGCAAAGAGCCCGTAGGTATGGTCGAGAAGTTGAAGCTCGTACCGGGTAAGGGTATATGGGTCAGGGTCCGCCTGTTTGAAGAGGCCGGGCCGCTGTTCCTACGCAATATCGAAGAGGGGATGCTGAACGCTTTCTCAATCGGATTCAGAGTCAACAAGTTTGAGTTCGACGAGAAAAAGGACATTATCACCTTCACCGAATGCGAGTTGCTAGAGATTTCTGTTGTTAATATAGGCGCGAATAAGGAGGCCCTGTTTGCCGTGACTAACGGCATCATGGCCGAATTGCAGGACGCCAAAGAGCCTATCGGGTACACTCTCTCAGTTGAATACACCGACGACGCTACTGTTGCGACGTGGAAGTATTCGACCGGCGCGGGGGATACGACCAAACCAGACACGCCGGATGATTTTACTCAAACATCAGTAAGGAGCATCAACATGGCTACAAAAGACCTGAAGGCAGGAGACATTAACGTAGAGGGGTTGTCGCTCGATAAGTACGAGACCGAGAAACAGGAGTTGAGCGACAATATCGAGAAACTGAATAAGATATGCGCTGAACTACAAGCCGACGCGCAGGCCAACCACGACGGAACCATGTCTAAGACCGATCTCATGGCTAAGTTCGGTCGGATGAAAGAGGATATGGAGAAACTCGGCACGGCTGTCGAAAAAGGCCTGAACGCCGTTCGATTCCAACAGGATGAGACGTTCCAGTTCTCCGACTATCGGTCGATGCTCGAAGGCCAGCAATGGCTACAGAACGACGACGGTACGCCGTATACCGAACTCCAATACCGCGCCCACGCCCTGTTCCAGATGCCTATCGATTACGATAAGCACAACCGGGGGATAGAGCTTAAGAACCTGCGGACGCTGGCGGATGCGTTTGTTGTTCTGAACGCCCAGCGGTCGTACATGGCCCGCAACACCGGCCGGTATCAGCTTGAGGGTCAACCGATCTTCAAGCAACTCATCAAGCAGGTGAACAAGTTCGACACCGTTCTGGCTCATGCTATGGCCGGTGGCAACGCTGGTTTTGGTGCAGAATGGGTGCCGGAAGAGATGTCGGCTGAGTTCAATGAGTACCTGAGAATCCAGCCGAACCTGCCGAACAAGTTCCGTACCTGGATGATGCCTACTGGGTCATCGGCGAAGTATCCGTTCCAGAATGGCCGGGCGGTGGTCTACAAGGCGGCTGAGAATCTGGTTGACTCCGGTGCTCAGGCCCGCAAGACCAACATCGCTACCGCAAACAAGACCTTCACGCCGATTACTTTCATCGGTGCGCTGGTCACGTCCGAGATTCTCACCGAAGATGCCGTCCTGAATATGGTTGCGCTGATTCGTTCTGAGTTGGCCGTGGCTATCCTTGAGGGTCTGGAGTCGGCTATTATCAATGGTGATACGGCTGGGACTCACCAGGATAACGCGGGTGGTGGAACTCATTACGAGACCTATCAGGTGGAGACCGGTATCTTGGGTCTTCGCGCTATCGCTGAGGATGATTCCAATACGATCAACATCGAGACTTTGGCCGCCGCAACCGGTGTGTATTCTTTGGTCTGGAAGAACTTTGTCCAGTTGAAGGATATGATTGGCCGGGCTGGATCGAAGAATCCCACCGAATCAATGTGGATCACCGGTGCCCGTGGCCGTCCGCAGGTACAGAACGCCCTACATCAGGAAGACGCTCTCGGTGTCTTGCAATACCTGATTTCGGGTCTGTTGCCGACGGTTGACGGTTCTGAGGTCTATATCTCAGGCATGTACAACGAGCAGTTGGACTCCGACGGTCTGGGTCATGCGACCCCGGCTTCGGGCGACCATACTTCGCTATTGTGCGTTCACAAGCCGTCTTTCTTGATAGGCCAGCGTCGCGGTGTGACTCTGGAAGTTGCCAAAGACATCCTGACCCAGCAACAGCAGTTCGTTGCGACGGCTCGGTATGACTTCGGCAAGATTTCGTCTTCGGACTTGAAGCCGGTATCCTGCGGCATCAATATCGAATTCGCACCGTAAACTTAACAATAACCGGGGCGGCTTAGTCGCCCCTTTTGAAAGGAGCATCACATGAGTGGAATGGCCTTAGCCCGAAGCTCAAACGCATTTAAGTTCGAGCTTGTGGATGGCGACTCGGCGAGTACCAATATCCCAGTTGCCAACGTCACAACTTCAGACGAGCTTGTGTTTATCGGGCATTTTTCAACCAAGGCGAACATTGCCTCGCTGGTTGACGACACGGCCAATTGTTCTATCACATCGGCTGGGAATATCCAGTCGGCGACCGATACGAGTTCGGACCTGTTGATGGCTGTCTGGAATGATGTCACCGATGGGCCGAATACTCGTAGCGCTATGGGTCTCCAGTTCGAGATTCTCACCGGTACGACTGCGGCTACCAATATTACAGTCACCGGTGCGACAACCGACGACGAGATTCTGTTTGTAGGTCATTTCTCAACCCTCGCGTCAATCGCTACGGTTGTGGATGACACGGCTAATTGCTCGTTTGCGACCGACGGTAACTTCCAGTCGGCAACGGATACATCGAACGATATGCTGTTTGTGATTTGGAACGATTTGACCTCATCGTCTAATGCGGCGACCAGGAGTGCTACTTGCTTGCAGGTGAGTATTCTGGCCGGTGCCAATGCCACAACTAACATTGCCGTCGCCGGTGCCCTGACTACCGACGAGGTTTTGTTTGTAGGTCATGGCACGACCGCCGCCCTATTGGAGTCGATAGCTGATTTGACATCGGAGGGGTCTTTTACTTCCGACGGCCAATTCCAAATGTCATCGACTGCTACGGGTAGCGATATCCTTTGGCTTTGGTGGAACAAAACGTCGATCTAAGACGAACCGGGTGGGGCGGCTATCATGGCCGCCCTCCCATAACTGAAAGGGAACACAATGGCAGTTGTAACTTACGGGGATTACCTGCAATTCGTGGGTGAAACCGAACTGGAAAACGAGCAACAGGTCACACAGTCGTTGGCTTCGGCGGAGAGTTACGCCAATGAGTATTGCCGACGGATATTTGCTAAGTACGATTCTGGTGATGCCGCCGCGACTACTGTTACCGAGCAGTTTTCTGGCAAGGGTACGCTGAAGTACTTCCCGGCTCAGGCTCCGATTGTGTCGGTGACTTCGGTATCGTATTGGGATTCGGAGGACTGGACCGAGTTCGACACCGCTGTCTACACTCCGGTAGCTACGGCAGAGCGCGTGACCTTCCGGGAGAAATACGTCTTCCCGGTCGGTGATGACAACCTGCAATTGATCTATGTCTACGGGTATACGACCGTCCCGGCTTCATTGGTTAGAGCTATATGCTTGATAGCCCAATCAAATTCGACGGTTTCAACCCGTGACCCGGACATCAAGTCGGAATCGGACGGCGAACAGTCGTATACCTACTTTGATAATTCCAAGGTGACTATTCCGCAAGAGGCCAACGACTTGCTTGATCCTTTCGTGAGGTATCCGAGTGTCTGAAGTTCGCTGGACAGGCGACGGGTTTGACCGGCTCAAGACTATTCCGGGGCATACGGACTTTGCTATCCGCCGGAGTCTTGAGGTTGTTGGGCGGATGCTTCAACGGAGTATCAATATCAATCTGAGCGGTCGGGTACTGAATAGGCGATCGGGTGATCTGATACGAAGCTGGCAGAACCGTAAGGTAGCTACCATCCCCGGTGGCTGGCGGGCTTCTATTTGGTCGTCAAACCCTTACTCTCGAATCCATGAGCTTGGGGGTAAGACTGGCCGGAACCATGCTACGACAATCCCTGCCCGTCCTTATGTGTGGACTGCGCTTGAGCGAAACAAGGCCCGGATACTGAAAGAGGTCGGGGATTCCCTTCATCAGGTAGTGAGGAAAACGTAATGGCTAACACAAAGCAGACGATAATCGACGGCATTGGTACAGCCTTGACGGCCCTGTCTGGAATCAATCTGGCGACCAGAGACCACAAGTCGCCCAAGGATAACCGGGTCCACGCGCCTTACGTTGGGATAGTCTCGATGAACGAGGCGGTCATTGTGGACGACGGAACCAATATCCGGTGGGGCTCCGACCTCGAATTGATCCTGATGAAAAAGGGCGACGACATTGAAAAGATGATTGATATAGTCAAAGATGCGATGCTTGTCGGTATGGCGGCTACTGTTGGGGCTTTAGAAATCAGACTGGTAGCCAACTTCAAGGTAGCCCAGGTTGAAAAAGACCCCTATAGCTCAAGTCGGATGTTCTTTGAATTTATCTATGTGAGTACAAAAGGAGCGGCATAATGAAACGACACGGATTGACGGCTTTAATGACCTGCTTGATTGTGGCCTGTCTTACGGCGAAAGCGGATGACCAAAGGGAATGGACCGCAGTAGGCGACGACGAAAATACCGGCACCGCCACCGGTCACATGATGGCCCTGTCGCAAGACAGTGTGGCGATTGTGAGTGCCGACCTTGGCCGGACAGTGTGGAACACAGACAACGTGACCCTGTTGAACGTTGGGGGCTGGGACACAACGGCAACCAACGTCATTTTCATCCGACCCGATGCCACCCCACTACAAGCGGGAGAACAACAGATTTGGATGTTGCCTACGGCAGAGATGGCTACAGGATTATGGTTTGCTAGTATCAAAGCCTTTGATGAGCGGCCCAACTGGGCACCGATGGGCAACATTGCCCGGTTCACACTATATGATGTTACCAGCCCGGCAGGGATATTCGATCTGAAGTAAATGACAATGGCTGTTTGCAACTATAAAAGGAGATGTATAATGAAAACCACAAAAACGAGAAATGGCGGTCAGAAATGGCTATCGTAGCGGGCGATTTATTGTTCAAGTTGTCGGTCGTGACCGGCTCGGCGGGGAATACTACGGGCGGCACCCCCGACGGTTCATTGGGAAAGTATATCTCAACGACGGCGATTACCGATGCCTCCCTCAACAACCTATTCGACGATGTTAGTGGGGCAGAGAATGCGGCCTCCGATGTCGAATACCGTTGTTTTTTCATTCATAATAACCACGGTTCGTTGACGCTCCAAGGTGCTGTCGTCTGGTTATCGGCAGAGGTCGCTGGTGGTGCGGTCGCGGCAATAGCCGTTGACGGCATCGCGGCCAGCGCGATAGGCGGCGCACCGGCGCAAGCCGACGAGGTAGCGGACGAAAGTACCCCACCGTCTGGGGAATCGTTCTCTTCGCCTACTTCAAAGGGCACCGGTCTATCGGTTGGGGATATTGCCGCTGGCTTTTGTCGCGCAATCTGGGTTAGGCGATCTGCCGCCGATACCGCCGCTCTAGATAGCGACGGCGTAACGATTCGGGTGGAAGGGGATACGGCCGCCTAATGAAGTCTAACCTATATATCATTCTGATAATTGTGATAGCATTAACATTACTGGCGGCTATCACAGTTGCGCAGATCACGGTTGGTACTCCAGTACAGGTTGGCACTGGCTACGACAAATCAGGAACACTATTGAATATCCCCCGCAAGAGCGCCACTATTCGCGGCACCAGCGGTGACACTTCATACGTGATACCGCTCCACAGCACAACCCCGCTGTCGTATACTGATGACGAAGGAGCTACCCATACGAGCGTCACTATCATGCTGGACACTACCGAGCAGTTTGATATCCACCGTGGCGTATGGTCGGCGGGCGGTAGTGACGGCCTCCATGTTTTCATGGCGACATACACCGGCACCACTCTTGAATTTATCTACCGCTACGTAGCACCGCCCTGTACTCAGGCGTCTGACCGAGAACAAGTAAGAATCATATCGGATGTACCTGGCAGTTACCGTGGTACGGTGGTGTCCGACGCTGACTCTGTATGGGCGGTGTTCCGGGAAACAAGCGATGCAACGTTGTTCCTGCGTAAGTCTACGGATCGGTTTGCGACAGCGGCGACGACATACGATTGGGAAATGGATGCGGTTGGAAGTGAACACCGGGTCGGTCTATTCACTAACGACAACGGCCTGCCGTTCTTGATCCACCTGGACTATTTAGACGGCTTCTTCTGCCGGTGGTGGCAGGGCGACGGCTTCTACGGCACCGATGCCGATAGCGTGATAGTATCGCAGTCGCTTACCGGCGCTGACCGGGCGTTCACCGTGGCATACACCGATGGTGTCGATCTGATCTATGGGCGGGAAAATACTACTGACAGCCTAGTTCACTACCACTGGTCAGGCGTTGCATGGGTCCGGCGCACAGTCAGTACCACGACTTTGGGCGGTATTCCATTCTATCCATCGTCGGGCGTCCGCAACGATAGCCTGTTCTGCTTCTACAACATCAGCAGCGTAATCGTCTGCAAGGTTTTCGACGGCAGCACTTGGTCCAGCCTGGCGGGTGTGGAGGGCGATAGCACGGTGGTGTCGGGAGCGCAGGGCGTGGATCAATTCACCGCAGTGCCATACTCAATCCCAACCTCGATGACGACGATACCGTTCTGGTGGGTAGACGCCAGCAATGTCCTGTGGTACAATGAATTAACCTTGGAAGTTCCAATATTTAATGTAATGGTGACAGAATGAAAATACTAGCCTACATCTTCATATTATCCATTCTAATTACTCAATCAGTTATGGCGCAAGATGGCCCCCGGATTGTCCGACACCGGCTATATGATTACACTCAGGATGATACAAGAGACTATCGCCGCCGCTTGACGATGGATGTTGACTCGACCGGTTTAACTCTATCTGCTTGGGGTGACGAGTGCGGGATGACGATCAATTTACTTGAGCGGATGGCGATCAATGCCACGGTTTATCGACAGGGAGAGCGCAACGGCGTTCCGTATGTGTTATATGGCAACGACCAGTACCGGTTCCGAATGTACGAGTCGCCATCGGGAGGTTTTGAATTTGATTTAATTCTCCTGAAACCGCCGCCGAATGGCCGCTATATGTTCCCGTTAAATATCCAAACCTGGGGTGTTCGGTTCGAGTATCAGAGACAGTTGACTCAGCGCGAGATTGCGAATGGTGATGTCATGCCCGATGACATCGTTGGCTCCTACGCCGTATATAAAACAGGTGATAACATCGTTTCTATTATTGATGGTGTAACGAAGTTTGGTTTCGGCGGGGCGAAGGTGACACACATCAAATGCCCATCAGCATGGACCGCCGCTGGCGATACGACCAAAGGGGTAATGGTGATTCGAGCCGATCTTGGCCGTATGTGGATCGGGGTCGATTCGACCTGGTTGGCCAATGTCCCTCTGTCTGATTATCCCGTCGATGTCGATCCCAACTTCGGGATCGAGGCCGTTGGTGCGAGTGGCATGGGGGTGGGCAGCTTGTTTCTTGGCTACAAGGTAACGACCGGATCGGATGCAGCTGGAGCCAGTTTTGATTCGGTGGCGTTCCATGTCAATACTCGTGACGCGGGCGGTTGTGATGGGATAGGCGGCTGTAGTTTTATTTGGGGACTTTACAGCCACGATGCTGGCAATGATGAGCCGGACGCTTTGTTGTCGGCACAGTCAAGCGGTGGAGCAACAACTGGAACCGGTTGGGATGCTTTGAACGCTGGCTTCGGGGCGTATAGCTTAGATGCGTCAACGACTTACTGGTTGTGCGCGTTGTCCGACCATGATTTAGCTGGCAACCTTGAAATCAAGTTGTCGTTTGACCATCAAAGCGATTTCGTCGTAAGGTTTGCGCGATCAGATACCTATTCCGACACAGACTATCCGACCCTGCCTGCAAACTTCGGCACGTTACTGCTGGATGACGACCGAACCGTTTCGGTCTATGGCTCATATACCATATCAGGCGGTGGGGTTTCGGCCCGTCGTCGCATCATTCAATTACAAGGAGTAAACTAATGAAAACGAAATGGCTGATGTTTCTTTTGGTACTGTTACCGGTCGGCGTTGGTGCCGTTGACTTGGGTATTGTATCAACTGCCAATTTTATCCGGTTTCCGGTAAAGGCAATCGACACTGATGGTATAGAGCAGGCGGCCGACTCAGGGCACGTCTTGGTCTGGCATGAAGGCGAAGCCACCGTCAATTCTGCGTCGTACACAGCGTCGTGGACAAGTTCGGGGGCCACCGGCAGCGAGATCGACAGTGTACGATTTAGGAGTCATAATTATTATTACTTCTTTGACCAAGTAGCAGACATCGACAACGATGAGGGGAACGGACCATATAGTGGCATTGTGACCATGTTCACCGGCGGCAATGACTTTCAGAATCCTTTCTCGTTCACACTTGCGGGTGATGAGTGGGCCGACTATCTGGCGAGCTTTTCAACACACGCACCTACTGCGATTGTATCAGCCGGTGCTATCACGACTTCTAGTGGTGCGGTGACTACCGTTACGAATACAGGCACAGTCACCGGCAACGTCGATGGCTCAACAGGCTCGGTATCGGGAGCCGTTACTGTCGGCACGATAAATACCGACGTAATCACGGCGACAGCATTAGCCGCGTCGGCTTCTGCTGAAATTGCGGCCGCCTGTGCTGACCTTGATACTACCGGTCATAAGACTACCGGTACTTTTGGGGAACTGTGGACCTATTCAGATAGCCTGAATACTCTAATTACCCTTACCGAGCTTACCGCCGGAGTTTACAACGCCGATACAACCGGTTCATGGGCATCCGGTACGTTTGGTGAATTGTTTCGTCACATATTTCATTATGCAACTGATACCAGTTTCGTTCAAGCTGGCTTTGCTGGCCGAACGCTTAATACATGGTCCATACCCCAAGCGTCCAGTCAGACGGATAGAGATACACTATTCTGGGGCATCATAGGGAACAAGGCAGATACCTTGGGCGGTGTCATCTATATTCACGATGGCGGCTCTACCGCCTGGGAGGATGCTGATAGTACCAGGTCATTTATAGGTGAGCCGATCTAATGCCTAGACGCGTAGACCACAGACGTGGGGGTAGATTTAGGCCGGATCACAGAATCCCATCAGCGGATGTGTCTGCGGTAGGTGATGATCTACAAGTTATATGGGATGTTCAATCAGAAGTAGGTGATCCACTTCAGCTGATATGGAATGTTGCCGGTCCAGTTGGGAATGAACTACAATTCATCTGGGATGTATCTGAAGAAGTAGGCGACACCCTTCAATCTATCTGGAATGTGGCAACAGTCGTTGGTGATCCGTTACAGGCGATTTGGAATGTGGCGGCAACTGTCGGCGATCCAGTCCAAGCGATTTGGAATACTCGGGCCGCTGTAGGCGACCCCGTACAATTTATCTGGAACGTTGCTGGGCGATAGGGCAAGAAACCCAGGCGATCTGGAACATCGCAACGATTGTAGGCGACCCTATTCAAGCGATCTGGAATGTAACGACGATTGTAGGCGACCCCTTACAGGCTATTTGGAGCGTCCTCGAAGAAGTGGGTGATCCGGTTCAGCTGATCTGGAATGTTTCGTCCGATCAAGTCGCCGTTGTCGGGTTCCGTTTTACCTCCGACGATTGGGCAACTATTACGATGAGCGACGAATCAATGGGACGAATAACTTTTTCAGTTGAAACGATGGAACCTGCTTGATAGGAGTATGACACATTGGCACTACCGCAAGTAAATGAAGAAGCCGAATCGTGGTATAAAGCCACCTTAAAAGATGAAGATGATACGCTTATGGTCCCGGCTAATGTCTCGACACTAACCCTGACAATATACGAGAAGGTTGGCGAGGCGATTGTCAACAGCAAAGACCAGACGGACGTTTGGAACGGTGGCGCGATGGATCAAGGCTTGACCCTCCATGCTTCGTCGGGGCTATTGACAATGCGGCTGGAGCCAGACGATAACCAGGTTGTCAATACCGATAACGCCGGAAGGTCCGAAATCCACGTCCTTGTTTTCGAGGGTACTACAACAGGCTCGCCAAGCTACGCCTTTAAGCATAGTTCCGAATACGAAATAATTAACTTTGTCAAAACGACTTAGGAGAGGAGATGTTTATTGTAACGCTTGAGGACGGAACCAATCACGCCGGAGAAATAATATGGCCGATATAATGACCGAAGCCGTGGACGGGGTTTATAGTCTCATCAATGGTGATGTTTCTTTCAGTAACGTCTACGCCAAGCATAACGAGGCGAACCTTGTCTTGCCGGGAATAACGGTCGGGCCGGGTAGTGCCGTGCCGAGAGATGATGACTTTACCACCGATGGGATTGTTGGGGCGACGTGGGATGTTATTGTCACAATCAGGGTCCACGGAGCTTACACGGGTGGGCCGCTGAATCAGTCCGGGGTTGTTTCTCTGGTAGACGATGTTATTAACAAGTTGAAATCAAATCATGCGGCGATCACAAGCTATCACCTGATGGCCGTGAACGCTGAATTTGATCGTTCGTTTATTGAATCCGAAACTGTCGGTGCCCAGGTTGACGCTACTTTCTGGACACACGACCATAATACACAGGAGTAGCCATGAAAGTTTATGTTACGGACCGGGGCGTCCGTTGCCAGCGGCATCGGTACATGAAGGCCGCTGGTATGTCCCGACAGGAGGCGTCGTTTTTCAAACTGAGGGGTGCCCTTGACCTGCCGAAGGAAACGGCGGAACTTCTAATCGCTAAGGGTTGGGCGTCTACCGACCCCAATCATCCCTTGGTTGAAGGACGCGGGGCTAATGCTCCACAGTTCATACCGGAACCGGTAGAGCTTGAAACGCAGGTTGTCGAGGTGGAACAGACCTCGGAATCTGTGCAAACTGAAATTGAGACAGAGCTTGTCGAGTCCGAGGGAACGGGCGAAGAAATGGAGCCCGAAGAGGGAACCGTTGTCGAGTCTGATAGCTCCGCAGAAGAAGAGGAGGCCGAATAATGGGACAGCTTTATGAAGGGCGAGAAACTCTTACTGGTATCGCCGAAGAGGCTACATTCAAAACCCGCCTAACCGATTCAGACACTTTTACGGTCATCAAGGGGGAACCTGTAGAAGTTGACCAGGATGTCAAAGTCTACGAAGTGCCCGGCGCGACCGGGGGCAAGAGCCCGGTGTATGACCACACGTTCACGAATACGAGCGGGTCAACGCCAAGGATAGCCTTGAACGGAGCTTTGTCGGTTTATGAAATCGACTTACTGTTGGCCGCTACTTTCCAAGAGGTAACGGAAGTGGCGACCGGGACGGCGACTAAGATATTCGTGCCGTTTACCGGTGTCCAGCCAGACTTTGAATCGGCGACGTTGGGAACTACCGCCGCCGATGCCTACGCTTTGACGGTGATAAAAGCATTCCCTGTAGCCGCAACGTCGTGGGCGTTCACTTCCTGTATTGGCGAATCGCTCAAGATTTCAGCCGAGCGTGATTCCTACGCGAAGTTTGAGTGTGGACTGATTTCCCTGATTGAGACTGAACGGGATTCGACGGCTCACGAAGACGCGACTTGGGAGCGCGGTTTAATTGCGCCGGGTGGAACCGACGGCAGGGCAACCGACTATGGCATGAAGTTCTTCCACGATATCTCCGGCGCGACCATTGCCTATAACGGTGGTGGGGCTGTTGCCGCCGCGATACAATCATTCTCAATTGAGTACACCCAAGAGGTCACAGGTGAAGAGCCTGATGGATCGGGTGCGTTCGATAACTACGGCATCATCAATCGCGGTGGCACCGGTGAGATTGTACTACTCAAGGATTCGGTTGTTGAGTCGGCTCTGACCAACTGGGAAACCAACGGCTTTATTGAGTTCATCGTCCGTTGGGGTTCCGCAGGCGCGACCGCTAACCTGGAATTCCAGATGACCGTTACCGGCAAGATCACCGATATTTCGTTTGACGAATCGGGTCTGATTGGGGCGACGATTGCCTTCAACCTGGCCGCCGCCGATGTTGACTCGGACATGATTGAGGTAATACTTTCTAACACAATTACACGAATCTGGCCCGCGCCAGCTTAAGGAGATTTGAATATGTTACGAACTGCAATCAGCTCAAAGAGCTACGACGTTACCGTCACTATCGCAGGCGAACAAACGAAAATGGTATTCCGTGCGCTCACTTTAATGGAGCGACTTGAATTTTTGGAAAAGGTTGTCACGGCCAGCGTGACGGCTGAATCATTGAAACAACTGGCGGTAGACCTCGAACGGCTGATTATCTCAATTGAAGGTGAGAAACCGTCCGAGGTTCTACTCCGGTTGGAACACAAAGATGACCTCGACGCCATACTTGAAGCTGTGGTCAAGTGGTGCCATCTACCGGAGCAAGAAGCAAAAAACTTAGACTCCTTACCGGCGCAATCTACTCCGGCTCCGGTGGAGGGGAATGTGGAGACGCCTGCCGGAGCGGACGACGAGCTTGCTTCAACCAAGGCGGTGACGGAAGCGTAATACTCAAAGCACAGGGTTTGGAACCTATAACGATAACGAAGGATACATGGTACAAAGTAGTAGACAAAGTGCGCGAACGGACCGGGAACGACAACTACCCAGTCTGGGCTGTGTTCGTTCAAGACTATTCTCTGTGTATCCCGTCAATGGTTACAGACGACACCCGGTATGCTTGGGATATGTACGGGCGGATCAAAGGATTCAAGAATGAGAATTTTGAGAGTCTACATAATATGCCCGCGTTACTGGTAGATGCTTTCGATGTCATCGAAGCCGAAGTAAGCCGGATTGAAAGTGCAAGACTGAAAAAGAGGCCAACACATGGCAACCCCAAAGGTAACGCTAGAAGTAGACCTAAAAGATAAGCTGACAGCTAAGCTTAACCGGATGAACAAAGAGATTCAGGCTCGTGGTGGGCCTGCAATGGTTAAGCTGGCTAAAGCAACACGCCGGGCCGAACTTGATCTCAAGCGGCTCGGCGGGACGGCCCAGAAGACAAACAAAATCTGGACCCGGTTCACCAAAGGGATTGCTATTGGCAACCTGGCGGCTATCGGTGCGGCCAAGGCTATCGGTACTCTGGTCGATGGGTTGAACCAAATTGGTGAAGCAACTAAGGTCGCGGCCCGGATAGAAGTCTTGAACGGTGTCATGCAGTTCACCGGGCAGGCGGCTGGGTTTTCCCGGAGAGAATTGGACGAAAACGTCAAGGCGTTGCAGGCTCAAGGAATTACGATTTCCGAATCGCTTGGGTTGCAACAGAGATTCATTCAAGCCAACCTTGATATTGGATTAGCAACTGATATTGCTACGGTCGCCCAGAACGCGGCTGTTATTGCTGGCGTCAATTCATCCGAAGCGGCGTTAGGTCTGACAGATGCTATCGTCAAACAGCGCCCGATCCTGTTAAAACAGTTTGGTATAATTACTAGCCTTGACCAAATCTATGACAAACAGGCTGAGACACTCGGCAAGGCCCGCGATGAACTCACCGCGACCGAAAAGCGGATGGGATTCTTCAATGAGATTATGGAGCAAGCCACTACGATTGCCGGGGCTTACGATACGGCAATGGATTTCGCTGGCAAGCGCCTAACTTCATTGCCCCGACATTTTGAGGCGGCACAACAGGCGGTTGGACAACACTTCTTACCGGCCTTCAATACCGCTATCACAGTCACAGAAAAACTATTGAAAGGAATTACTGCGGCATTCGGTGATCCTATTGATTTGATCGCGGCGTCAAAAAAGAAGTTTGATAACGTCAGTGCGGCTTCCTTGAAACTAGCTGACCGGTATGATGAATTGGCGGGAAAGACACGTGAAGGAACTATTGAGCATGAAGAATTACAGGATATCCTTGACACGATAGCGCGTAATAATCCAGAGCTTGTTACAAAGTGGGATGAATACGGAAAAGCTGTTGAGATTAGCACCGGTAAGTTACGCGACAATCTTGAGGCTCAACGATCTTTGATTGCGGTCAGAGAAGAAGAAGCATTGCGAGAATTGGGGGAACGTTATCGCATTGCCAATCAGGCATTGCAAAATAACATCGAACTGCAAAAAAATAAAAAGCAAATTGATACTGAAAATCTGAAACTAATTGAGGATCAAGAGGCAGGCTGGAAAACGTCTGCCGAAACCATTGTTATATTAAGCGACGAACTGGAGAGTTTGGCATTCAAGGCGGGTGCTTCATTCCCTGCATTGGTAGAGGGTACAGAGCGATATGATTTCGCCCTTAGCTTATTGCCACAGGCGCTTGTCGATCTCATAATAGCAACCGAAAAAGCGGATGTAAGCACAAGAAATCTCGGCGATACAATTGAGGAAACAGTAAATAAAATGCCGACCAGTTTCTTTAAATCTAATTTGCCGACATTTTCATTCAAGCCAATTCTGGATAAGATCGAACGAGAGAAAAAGGACGCCGAAAAAGCCGAAGAGGAACGGGTCAAGCTCCACAATAAAACCCTCGAAGAAACCGAGCAGGTTCATTTTGAGGCGTCCCTTATCGGTCTAAACGAACATATAGCGGCGAAGCAGGAAGCCGAACGGGCACACGAGCAATGGCTAATAGAGTTAAAGGAGCGGAATGTCCTGTCCGAGTCTGAGTTCGATCAAGCCCGTTTGGATTCTCTGGCGATAATGCAAGAGGATATTGCGACGATCACGCTTGAAGCCACAGAAGCCCTGACACAAGACTATATCGAAAAGTGGTCAACTGCGATTGACGCCACAGAGCAGGCCTTTACCGGCCTGACTGATATACTTATTTCAGATACGAAGTTCGTTGGCCGAGCAATGAAGAAAGTCTTTGAGGACATTGGTAAGTCGATAGTAACAAATCTAGTCCAGAAGGGTATCAAGGCCCTCGCGGAATACTCGCTTGGTCTATTCGCCGCCAAGACGGCGGCAAAGCTATTTGGTGATGGGCAACAGGCCGCCACCATAGGAACTGTCAATCAGGCCGCCGCCACAGCAGCACTAGCCACAGCAACGGGAGGTGTTGCCACCACGTCGGTGCTTGCCGCTGGAGCTATGAAGGTGGAAACTGGTGTAGTTGTAGGCCTGACAGCTAAGTATATCGCTCTGGCCGCCGCAAAGAACGCCGCCTCGCTTGGGACGACAACTGCCGCCAGTATCGGGGCCGCTGTTGCTACCAAGGCGGCATTGGACCCGTTGCTTCTGGATGGGTTTGATGACCCTAGTAATGATCGAGTTGCCTTCCGACACGGTAAAGATTATGCCGATCAATTCATGGCTGGAACTCAAACGAGATTCAGGGCTCCCAGCTTCGCCGGTGATGTTGTCCGGTCATTCCCGACGCCTAGCGGTGGGGATAATGGCGCTCCGATGGGTTCATCTATGGGGCAGTCGTCGCTCACAGTCCAAGTGATGGGGTCTATTATGTCGGAGCGGGATTTCATGGATATAATGAAAGACGTGCTAGAGAACTTTTCCGATGGGTCTTTTGATTTCGATAGAACACTTACAGGGAGCCCAAGCTAATGCCTTTCAAACCTAAGATATATTCAATCCGGCCAATGGACTTTGCCTTTGCCTCGTCTGTGACAAGTGAAGCCACCGGCCATCCAATAGAGAAAGCCCTCGACCACAATCTTGATCCATTCTGGCGGGCAACATCTACCGCCACACAGGATATTGTCCTCGATCTAAACTACGGCACCCATGAAAGGATTTTTGATAGTGATGATCGAGATATGACAGCGGCATCCGGCAACTGGACCAACAACAACATGACCACTTTTGTAGTGGACGCCGCCGACTCGAATGTCTTGGAAATGGTTGGTGATACTAGTGAGGTTGGCTATCTTGAGGACGCGGCAATGGAAGATTTCGTTATTGGTGATACGTACATTGTCACCTATGACTATACCGGCACCGTGGGAGGCTTCAATTTTCAGACGGCAAGTTCATCGCAAAATATCGGGGTTTGTGTTGTTGGCACCGGGCAGACAATAACCTTCACCAATTCGGGGACTTCGGGGTTTGTAATAATCATCTGCAATATAGATGGTTCATCAGGGACACTTGACAACGTGTCTATCCGCAAGGTTGGCTCCTATTCAGAATATGGCGCGACTGCCGTTGCTCTCTGGATTAGAAATTACAACACCGAGTTCGGGGCAACTCACGGGCTAAAACTTGACTGGTCAGAAGATAACTCAAACTGGACCGAACAGGCCGACGTGACCCTACAGGGAGAAATGACTCAGGGTATAGGTTTCCCTCTGAGAATCTATACATGGTCAACAGCCGCCGAACATCGGTACTGGCGGTTCCGATTACACGACGCTACAATCATTCCCGATATAGGGCAGATGTTTCTATTGAGCACAGCCGAGCCGGGGAACTCGAACCACTATCCCGAAGCCAACTCGATCAATTACGGCAACAGAGTGCAGAGGCTACCAAGCCGCAGATTGTTAATCGAGCCGGGGTTTAGAACCCCCCTGCAAATTCTTGACAGAAGCTACCGCTGTTTCAGCGATGAGGCCCGCGACGCTTTCCTTGATTCATACGATGCCGCACGAGCCGGGGCGACCCCTATCATATTGAATGAAGGATCACTGTACTATGTCTGCCGGTATCAAGGTGGTCGCCTACAGACAACTTCCATCGACCACCAAGTACATGACATACCATTGCAGTTTGAAACCCTGCCGTATATCGCAGACGGGGACGTTACATGAGAACTCTGACCACAGAATTTGCCAAGTTCAAAGACCGTGAAGGGACACAAAGGAACTTCATCCTATCTGTAACCGATGGGGCGACCACCTGGTATTTCTCGCGCTGGCCGGTTGACTTGACCGATGGGGAATGCTACCCAATCTTGGCGGCTGGTTTCAGCACTACCGAGGGCAGTAATTTCTACACTAAGGCATGGAAAGCCCCGAAGATTACATTGACGATTGGGAACAAACCGTACATCCGCGATGACGGGGCGGCTACGTTTTCAAGGCCTTCGGATGTTCTTTCAGGTATCCGGTATCAAGAGGCGAAGGTTTATGGAGCGGTTGGTGGGGTCAACACCCTTTCGGATATGGAAGTACTCTTTGCTGGGCTGATAGCCAACGAACCGGAATCCAGTACAGCTACCATGAGGGTTGTCATAAATGACTACGCCCGCCAAAGGGATATAGACCTACCGCTTAATACTATGGTATCGACTTTCAGTCAAACGCCACGAGATTTTCATGGTGCGTATATTCCCATCGCTTATGGTAAGTACAATTTTAGTTGGGACTACTGGGCCGGTGACGGGTTGGCTGTTGCTATCCCTACAAATAAACCGCTCCGAAGGTTTGTAATTTCTGACCACGAGCTTGATGCGCTCACGGCGTTACACACTATTGAAAACAGCCTAGATGACCCCGCTGAATATGAAACGGTGACATTGAATGTGGATGATAGTGGTCGGGGTACTGCGATTGACGTGAGCCGTAATGCACAAGTTCTTATCTTCCCGGAAACAGAAGATGAATTGGGGGAGTATGACGATGCACCCGCTATTCAGGAATTCTACAATATCCCAGATCGTTCGATATTGACATCGGATACATTGATCAATAATCATGTAGAGGGCCATGCCTTAACCAACATTGATCCCGAGGGTATAGTTATGATGGCCTTCCCCGATCAAGGATTTCTCCACACCATTGCTAGTGATGGCGGGCAACATAAATTCAATTACAAAGCAATTAAACACGCCTCCGCCCCTAGCCTCAAGGCGGCTGAAATTAGATTGTATTATGACAACACCCCCGATGATATTTATCATTATGAGTCTATGGTCTTGGATAATACAGTCCAAGAGTCGGGAACGTGGTTAGAGGTTCCCGAATTCCACCCTCATATTAGCGTCCCCAATTTTGAT